>Ga0208303_1000022_pt1 | contig 57366 bp, 46 predicted proteins | sample CB_VirMetaG_2_FD_184537 | JGI IMG/M metagenome (GOLD analysis project Ga0208303, IMG submission 184537) | Freshwater to marine saline gradient viral communities from Chesapeake Bay - CB_1504_2 Viral MetaG (SPAdes) (version 4) | ecosystem: Environmental > Aquatic > Marine > Coastal | place: USA... | reverse complement strand
CTACCTATTCTATCGCTCCAATTAAGTAGAGATTTTAATCTACTTATTGCCGCTATTGAAATTGTTTTGTTCATCTTTTAGTATTTTTATAATTACTCCTGGGTTTTCTTTATCAACGTGGTATCCATGAAAGTATGGTACTAAGTTGTATACATCGTCATCTTCAATCCACCCGTACTTAACCATTAGGTCTTGTACTGTTTGTGCTGGATTGATATAGTCAAACTTACGTCTGCTATTGCGTATGAAATAGAAGGATATATGCAAGGGTTTAGGTAAGTCTTTGGTGAGTTTGATAAACCGTTCAGTCTGTTCGACGTAATAGCTCTTGCTCTTCTTTATATACTCTCTTGTTGCCTTGCTGTTAATCAGGTATTTACCTGTCCATTGCTTGCTGTTCTTACTTGAACTAACATTAAATGGTATAAATATTTCATTCTTTTTCATGTGGGTCGGGTATATAAACGCTTAGTGTTTGTGATGCCCACATCTTAACCTCATCAATGAACTCTAACATTTCTTTATTGTTCATCTTAGTAGTACTCTCCGTAGTGTCGTACCATTCATCATCTATAAGGATTTTCTTTTTTAGAAAAGTTTGCTTTAACAGCTCGTGTGTTTCTTCTTTAGTATACCCTGTATAATCGGATATAATCTTGACAACAACTCCCCAATAGTATTGATTCAATTGGTTACTTCTTTTAGGTTTGTATTCTTTTATAGTTACTTCGACAGTTTTATCTTCGTATCTACAAATGTCTTGGTTAAGTCTGGCTACATCACCAAAGTGTAGTTTACACTTAATTACTTTTGCTATATGTTTTAACTTCATAATATATAGGGGGTAGTATTAACTACCCCCCTTATAATTATTTAGAAAGGCATGTCATCTGTCTGTACATTACCTTGACTCATTATGAATGCATCATGCGCAGCTTTGTAAGCTGCTTGGTCTGCTGGATTAAGTTTTTGATTGTACTTATCTTGCCATGATATACTTTTACCAATAGGGTTAGCAAACTTATACTCAACAACAGTTTTTATAACAGGCGCACCTGTATCTTTATCAGTCGTCCAGTACTCACGCTCTCTTAAGCATACATTAATCTTGTTGCCAAGAGCTTCTTTACAAGCCGTAGGAAGACTATTAAAAGAGGTTGCTCCTGATGTCTGTAAAAATCCTTTAAAGATTTCTGTACGTACACGTGCTGCATTCTCTGATGTGTTAGCATCTACTCCACTAAACTTAAGGTATGATATACCGTCTTTGTTTGATACTTTAAACTCTACATAAGGAGTACCTGTGTACCCTTCTTTTTGATTAGAGTTTCTCATTTCATCAATTTTAACTTCATGTATACCTGCTGTTAGGTAACTTGTAGTTTCTTTTACTTCTACTTTGTTTAAATCTGGAAACATTTGTCTCTGGTTTTAGTTATTAAATATAATACTCGTTGCACTTTTCGATAACCTGTGCTAGGTCGTTGTCTATATATAGGTTGTCAAACATTTCCATAGGACTCTTTGCTGAGTCTTTTCCTTGGCTTTGTGTTCTAAATCTATAGCTTGTTTGTTCGTTTGAGTAATGGTTGTCTGTAAATAAACATACAACAAACTCTTTCTCTACACGTTTCTTCCATCTGTTACCATCCACTGCAACAAATCTTTCTTGAACACCGTCTTCGCTGTCGTAAGCACCATCAATAGCTAAGTATATGATATGCTTATCAGTGTTCTTACTCATGTTTAAGATTCTATCTATCTCTTTATTGTAGAATGACCACACATCAAAGCCTTTGAACCTTACATCAGCTTCTCTGTATATCATCTCTACTAAAGATGTAAACGATTCTACTACAATAGTTTTGATTTCAGTTGATTCAACAGCTTTTTTGAATGCTGCATTGAATGTGTTTAAGTCAGGCACAGGCACATTCTTAAACTTACTTGCACCTTTGAAAGGTAATTGTTTTCTTTCTGTATTTAATACAGCTGTTGTCTCTGGGTTGAGATTTCGTAGTGATGTGGACTTACCTGAGCCACTCTTTCCTACAATGATAATGTTTGGTTTCATTTGTTTTTGGTTTTTAACTTTTGATATTCTTTTAGTGTATACGTTTTGGTTTTCTTGTTGTTTGCGCACACAAACTTTATGAAACCTCTAAGCATTATTTTTTCCTTGTTGTTCATTCTGTTTTTTATTTCTCCAAACGTGTTATTAACTACTTTTCTAATAACTTGTTTGCTGTACGGAATGTTCTTGCTTATAGAATCTATAATGTCTTTCGATGTTTTCATATGTTTTACAAATATAATGAATAATTTATTAACAAACTAATATTTTTGACTTAAGTCTTCAAACTTTGTTAAGTAATTAATCCATCTTAACCATTTACTACCGATACCAATGTTTCTACCCTTAGCAAATATAATTTCTGCCATGTTTTCAACACTGTTACCTTCGTCGTCTGCAAAGATGTTGTAATACTCAGGTCTGTATACAAAGACTACTGCATCTGCAGCTTGCTCTATTTCACCTGATTCTCTAAGGTTAGACAACATGGGTCTTGAACCTTCATTACGCTCAACACCTCTTGATAGTTGTGATAACGCAATTACTGTAATGTCAAGTTCCTTAGCTAAATTCTTTAGAGACCTTGCAATGACAGATACCTCTTGTTCCCTGCTTCTGCCTTTTTGCATATTGCTTACAAGCTGGAGGTAATCTATCATTACAAGTTTTACATCTCTAGTTATTACATACTGTCTTACCTTATTTAATAGGTAACGTAGCTCTGTGCTTTTACACTCGTCTATATACAAAGGTGCTTTTTCTATAACACCTGTCGCACTGTGTATCGAACGCCACTCTTCATCGGTGAGAGTACCTTTAATTAAGTATCTATTGTCTATACATGTTTCTGCACTTAACAGTCTAGATACCAGCTGTGTACTTGACATCTCGTATGAAAATACTACAGTTCCATGTCCACTTTTAGCAGCGTTATGCGCTAAAGCTAATGCAAATGAAGTTTTACCCATAGATGATGCACCACCTACTATAATCAAGTCTTGAGGTTGCCAACCACCTGTAAACTTATCAATAGACTCGAAGCCTGAAGTGATACCTGAAAGTCCTGGTGATAGTGAATTACGTTCTATCATATGTATAGTATCACGTAAATGCTCAGTAAGCTCAATGATACCACCATGTTCATTACGAGACATCTCAAGAATAGAATCTTCAATAGATTTAATCTGAACATCTATTTCGTCACTGTTCAGTTCAAGTAATGCATTCTGACACATACTCTTGACTTTACCGTGTTTATATGTGTTCTCAAGACTCTTAATTAGTGTGCCAGTGTTATGCATCCAACTGTCATTAGAAGAGCACTTAGATAGTAAGTAATCTACATTAGGTACATTCTTAATTTCCATTAAGCCTTTAACTAAATCAAAGTTATTGCCTTGTTGATACTCTGCATCTAACCATGAGAATATATTAAGCCAATGAGTGCTTTTAAATAAGTGTGGCTTCAGTTGTTCGTTGTACGTATAGTAGTCATCTTTCTTGTTGATTAACTGACTAATTAATAATTCTTCTATGTCATCGCTCATCTCTTATTGGTTTAGTAAATAGTTTTCCTATGAAGTTTTGTCCTACTACTACTTCGTCATTGTACCTTTCATTTTTTATCCATCGTTCTGCGTGTTGAAATTCAGGAACAAATTGTCCTTTTCTTTCTTCTTTTATTTTGTACTGTATTTGTACGTCAATGGATTCGATTATGTGCTTAGACAGTGTTTTGTTTGGTCTTAGTTTCATCCATTCAAACTTGGCTTTTTTCTTACCTACCTTAATAGGATATTTTGCCCAGAATAAATCAAAACTTTCTTCCAACAATTTTTTATCTACTACAGATAATCTTACATGTTTGGTATTAAATAACTTTTTAGTAGAGCGTGTAAAGCTAATAAAGTTATGTTTAATTACAACGTAACCATAATACTCCAGCTCATTATAGCTTTCATTAAACTGCTCATCCGTATAACCATATGTACCTCTAAGTACCTCGTGCCTCATTTCTTGTAAGTCAGTCGACACGTGGTACTCTAGAAGTATAAATGAAAGCAAAGATATTTCTAACTTTGCATCTTCGTAAACACATAACAAACTATCAGTTGCTTTGTTTAGTTTAGACATCCAGTTTCTTTCATATGTTTAACAATTTTTTGAACAACTTTCTTAGATATTTCGCTACCCTTACCTACTATACTATTCATGATGTTGTCATTAGACTCCATGTTATGTGTAATATAGTGAGTCATACCGTTAAACAAACCGTAGTATGTATTACCTTTAGATTGCATTTCAGATAAAACTGATTCTTCTACTAGTTTACGTCTAGTGTAGTAAGGTGTACGTAATACTTTACCTTTAGAGTCAGCAACAATATCCATCACTTGAGATATTATAGGATTATCCACTAATAACCTATGACCTTGCATCTTCTTCATAAGGTTAGATATACCACGTATGTTGCTATTAATCATATCTTCAAGTGTGTTACTACCTTCGATACTTGATATAGCTTTGGTATGCTTAACAATATGAGCTTTATCTTTGTCATTCATAAGAACTCCAAACATATTACTACAACTGTGTATCTTATTACACACACCAAACACTAGCTTTTGACTACCATCATGTGACGATAATCCATACACAAATGTATCTGCTAGTTCTTGACCCCAGTCAGCTTTATAAGTTGTCTTTATATAGAAGTATACCTTACGGCCATGGTTAAAATGTCCACACTTAGATTCAGCTAAGTCGTAATTACCATCACCAATCTTTTCTAATATATAATCTAACAACTCGTTGTTTTGTTTTACAGTGTATTTACTTTTTACTGTACCTAATGCTTCACCTGAATTTACATTCACTGTAGCAAAGAATGGTGTTTTGTTATAGTCGTCTGCGTGTAACACATCATATGTATGTACAGGCACTTTCTCAACGGTAAAGTCTAACCCTCCGTTGTGTAAAAATTGTTGTCTAGTCATTACTTAATTTTTTTTCCGTTTAACATATGTGAATAACTCGATGATGCTTTTATTTGTCTGTTGTTACTACTACTATAGTAACCCCCTGTCAAACCAACTGCACCAAATTGTAATACATCAGTGGTTTCTGTAACCATTTTTGGTTTATCTGTTTTCTTTTTTGTCGTCATCTATCTGTTTTTCTAATAGTTGTTCTTCGTGCATAACGCGTTGTTGCTGTTCTGTATCCATAGCTTTTATGAATAACATTTCTGCATCTGCATCTCTGTAGAGGCTTGATATATTTGCTTCAGCTATTTTTATAGCTAAGTCTTTCATTACTCCCATAGTCTTAGTTGTTTTAGTTTTGAGCCAATTAATTTGTCTATTTGGCTCATATTCTGACACGCAATATTACACCCGTTAGGGTATAATTAATCACTTATCAATACATTTTATACCCGTTAGGGTACGATGTAGGGGCATGGTGCAGGGTATTATATATACCCTTGCCCTACTGCACCTCTGCACCGTAAGATAATATATAGTAGGCGCACATGTGGTTTGCCAGGCTCGCACTAGTATCACGGTCTTAAAAAAGTGTACACTACTTACTCTTACCTACTGTATATTAATCTATTGTTTCACTATTTCTTATGTATCCCGATGGCAGCCTATCATAGTAAGCACCACCTTCTGTATAATTATGAGCGAATAAAGCTACACGTTTTTCGTAATATTTCATAATCTGTTCACCTATATTATCACCTAAAGATGTTCTAATAACTTCTTTAAGAGTAATTTCTGACAAATTATACCATATTCTTTTCTGGTTGTTTTCTGCATAGCGTACAATAGCCATACATATCAACGTCCAATTGCGTATTTTATCATAACTCATAGATGCACCATGATTTCTGAACTCTACTGTCGGTTTACCACTGTTACTACTAAAGTTTACGCAGTTAATCCATCTGTAACGTGTAGAAGGGTAAGAGCCAAGACGTGATTTCTTGTTACAGTTTTTATTTAACTCATTACCAGAACCGTGTATGTACTTACCTAAGTGCTTACGCCAATTAGTAAGGTTTATATCCATTACATAATCAGGAATGTATTTACAGTATGTATTACCAAGCCTAGAAGGTGGCATCATACGATAAATATCATCTTGAAGTTGATGACCTAGACGTAAGAGCATGATAGTGAACAGCCTATTGAATATACCACCGACGTGTACATGAATACCACAACGTTTATTAATCTCATGGTCTTCTGCAATTGCGTTGCATATATCTTTGAGATGATTAAAGCCGTAGTCACCTTTAAGAACGCCTGTAACATACTCAGGGCCACTTGTTGAACCATCGTATACAGATTTAAGATTTAAGTAATCACGTTCATATAGGTTACCTCTACTTGTTTCTATCTCTACACCGAATGTATAACGCATACCGTTAGTAATAGAATATGTAGGGCTATCTGTACCATAACGTTTCTTAACATCTAATGAATCTGATTTATGAGAGCTTACTATGTTATCAAAGTAACAGTCATCATCATCATCATCAGAGCAATGGTGGTCGTCCATATGACAGTACTCATCACAACAATCATAGTAGTATATATCATGTTCATTAGCTATACCTGTATCTGCATATGCTTCGTCACCAACTCGTACATAGTCTTCAGTATGGTGAAAGTATCCTAGGTCATGTCTATTAATATAACCGTATACAGCTTCACGTTGCTCGATATACTCATCACTGTATTCTGCATATACAATATCTTCACTACATGATTGCCATGAACCTTGTATGAAACCATATTCATGTTCTTTAGCAAACTCAATCATGTCTTCTGTTTCGAAACAATCTTCGTCAAGCTCATTACCTTCTCCACGATATGTAAAACTACGTTCTACGTTTATCTCAACACTTCCTACCGTTATTATACACATGTTGTCATCTTGCTCAGTGTCGTCAAATGTTGACATGTCTAACACATCACCACTTACTTCTTCATTTAGTATACTACTAACATCTATTTCTTCTGGCATAACTTCTTAATGTTTACAAGTTTGTTAATAACTACATCAACATCTTCCTTATTAATAGCGCGCTCTCTCAATCTCCTAGTAGAGGTGAGGACCTCGTCAATGTACTGAGTATCAGATACAAAGACAAGGTTCTTTTCCATGTTACTGTTCATTAAAATGGTGCTGTTAATTGATTAGATTTCATCACTTCTTCGTACTGAGCTTGTTGATTTGCTGCTTCCAATTCATCTTCAAGTTTTAAACGTAAAGCATCAATAGCTTCTAGCTCAAACTTTTCAAAGAAGTGGTCGGCTTCCCAGTATATCATTTCACACACGTTAAGTTGTGTTCTTATAATGGTTATATGCTCAGGCTCATCTTTAACAGGTGCTTTAGCATAGCTGTTAGTCCAATACCCTGCATCGTATGTAGTTTCTTTCGTGTTATCTACTTGATAGTCAGTCCAGTTCATAACTTTCTTGCCAACAGGTTCAACATATGTTACAGGAATGTCAAGTTCAGCGTCAAGAATACCTTGATTGTATACAAACAATACATTCTTAGGGACTTCTACTACTTTATTACCATCAGCTATGTCTAATAGACCTGCTTCAAGAGATGAAAAGTATACACCATCACCTGTGTCTAACATAAACAACGGGTTGTTTCTTCTGTATACATACAATCTACCATCACGCTCAGTCCACACTGCATTGATAGTACCACCATGCATGCCAAGACTTTGATAATCATTTGTCTTAGATAGCATTTCATAGATAGCTTTACTGTCTACATCAGGTGGTGTAATACCATTGTCCTTGCACAACTTTTCATAGTTACTCAATACACCATTGTGGCAACCGATATACTTATCGATTACATATGGATGACTGTTGGTAGCAGTCTTTTTACCGTGAGTTGCATAACGTGTATGACCTATGAATAGTTCACACTTATTATGTTCAATCATTCTAAGTAAGTTGTGGCTTTCTTCTGTTGTTTTGTATAGCTTTTTAAAGCTACCGTTCTCTGCGTACAATCCTGTGCTGTGTCCGCCTCGGCTGTCGTTGTCGTTTAACAAGTGCATTGCCTTTAGTATATTTACACTCTTACCAGAGTATGCTGTGATTCCACACATATTTTCTAATCTTTAATAGTTAATTGATTTGTCTATGTCTAAACATAAATCTTTTAATTGCTTGTAATGTAACACTTGAATAAAAACCATCTACAGGTATACATTCAATGAAGTCTCCTTTGTTGTACAAGTGAAACTCTTCACATTCATGATGCCTTAGTATAGTATATGTACTAGGTTTATGTCCAAGGCTGTTGATGTAATCAACTAATAGCTTGAAAGTGCTGTTGTATTTCGTCATACTGTGCATCTGATAGATTATGTTTTGCTTTGAATAAGTCTAATCTGTCTTTGTTAATAAATGTTTTGATTTCACTTGCGTGCATCTTCACAATAGATAATAACCTAAACATATTATTGTCTGAAAGTAGCAGCGTATTTGTGTCTGTACGACAGTCAAAAAATTCTGCTGTTATATATTTACATACTGATTCTATTACGTTATCATCTTTGTATGTAATGTCAATTTTGTACGCATCTGAAAAGTTAGTACATCTTTGAATCTCGTCTTCGGTAAATGAATAATCTCTACCTGATATGTGGTTAGAAAACAAAACTGTTCTTTCACTCATGCTTTCAATATCTGATTGCTTAGTTACTAGTACAGTTAAGTCTTCATCACATACCATTATACTACCTAATCCTATTTTAGTCTTCATCGAATATACCTGGGTAAAGTACTTTAACTTTTTCTAAAAGGATTCTAGTATTAGAGCTAACTAATTCTAATTTAGAATTTAATTCATCATTAGCTTTTGTAAGTGCTTGAATTTGAGCATCTTTCATAGCTATAAGCTGTATCATAGTTTCATCCATCTTATGTGGTTTTAAAGTTTACAGTGATTGGACCATTAGGATTGATGTTCACTACTGTACCATTACTGTATGTAATAATAACAGGTTGTGAAGTGTCTGGTTGTGCCACTCTTGTTGTTCTTGCTTTCTGTTTGTTAACAGGTGCAACAACATGCTTAGTTCCTACTACATAATTAGGTTGAGCAGATACTGCTTTACTATTGTTCTTCCAATGCATCTTATATGCAGCCATGTATATTTTATTCTTGTATGTTACCATACTTTGTGGTATATCATTAGGTTTTTTTGGTAATTTAGTCTTACCAGCAACTCCGTAAGGAACAAATATTTTGTTCTTTCTCATGGATTCAACCATAAGTTTTTTGATACTCTCCACTTCTACTTTTGATAATGTTTTTCTAGCCATTTTTGACAAGTTTTAATGATTAATAGTTAATAAATAAGCAGTTTATGACATGCTTAGGTCAGGGTATACCCTCTAACGATACAACCCTATTTCTTTACTAGTTTTTTCTGCAGATTTACTAAAAACTGCATTTGCTTTCTACCTATATTGTTGGTAGTTTCAATATAATTAGCAATACCTTCAGGTGTACTAATCATTTCTCTGTATGCAGTGTTTCTTTCATGCCTCTTCTTGACGTATTTGTTTGCGTACGTTTCGCGTTGGTACTAATCCAGCCATTTTGCTTTCAATTTAGTTAGTTAATTAAAAATAAGCAGGTTCATATATCGCTTCAGGAATGTAACCTGAGTTAGCTATATGACGCTACAAGTGAGTTTCACACTTTGCTACCTGCTTTTAATAAAAAATAAACAGTTTAAACACATGTTTAGGTGTATCTCATGCAACTGTATATCCCATTAGACATAACTGTTACTTTAAACAAGAGATTGTGCCGTAATAGTCTTTCCTATTAGTCATGATACAACACTTATTGTTCCTAGAGGTTGCTTTCTTGGGTGCTTGGGGTTGCACGGTGCATCATACCGCTCATCCTGCGCAAGGATGTTAATTAATATATTAAACTCTAGACTATGTATACGCTGCATAGTGATAGTGACAAAAACAAGGGGTCACCCCCTCGCCATGATTATGCGAAAGGGTTACCAACTTGAGCACGTCGACGGCTGTAAGCTTTCGCTACAGGTACGTCTTGTTCTTCTTGACGTTGAGATACTCTAGGCTTGTGATTAGGTGAGCAAATTGTGTAGTTATTTAGCTTATCGTTGAAATAAGATTTAACTATAAGTTGCTTGCCTAATAGTGAGCCTTGTAAATCGTGTCTAAGGAATTCAGTACTGTTCTCACGTAATATTGAGTATAGTTTACTCGTAGAGGATGGCAACTCGAATGTGTCACGAAACTCTTTAAGAGTATACATTGGTGTACCGTCGGCATTGTGAAATATCGATGCTGTTGGTACATCATCTATTTTGTGAACTGATGTTAGGTGTTGAATAGCTTCCTGAATGTATTTAGTTTCAGAAGACTCTACAAGACGGTCACGTAATTCATAGAAATAAATGTAAGTCTGAATATCCATAATTGTCAAACCATTGAAACGCAAGTCAAAGTATACTTGATTGTTATCGTTAGATAAATCAGGAAATACTAAGTTTAGTTTAGCTTGTGGTGCTGTCTTGACATACACTCCGTCGGAATATATATCGTAAGTACCGTCTGTAAACTTTGCAACGGTAGAGTTGAGGTTGTCAACTGCTACGTTTAATTTCAATGGCGATTTAGCAAAAGTAGATTTTGCTGTTTTAGGAATTGTAAACATATGTATAAGTTTTTAATATATTGTACCACTATTAATCGTTTAAATAAATAATACATGAGACTGTCGCGCTATCAACTGCGACTTGACTATGTCAATTATTTATTGTAACTTTGGTGGGTAAGTGGTTTAATACCCATTAAGCTACGCAATCATCTAAATAAATAGAAGATTGTTAAATAAAGACGGGAAGGATTAACAAGAAGCACTTTTCCGTCTTAATTTTTAACCCAAACTGTTGTAAGACAACGCATTACGCAACACACACAACAACAAGACAAACATTTTAGACGCACAAATAGACGCTGTGGATGTGTTCTACACACAAGGACACACACAGAAATAACGATGCATACTATGTATAACGCTGTAGTACTACGCATCATGATAGTGAACAAGTAAAACGAAACCCTAGAATGGGGCTTCGTCTACAGTTCTCGTTTCCGTTACAGTCTTTGTTTCCGTTGTTGGTTTGTCCTCTGCTTTCGCTTTAGGGATTAACAACAAGGTTACGATAACGAAGCCTTCTTTATGAGGGCACGCTATGGTGGACTGATGCTTCACGCTAAAGCTATGTTTCCATTGGTTAATTTTCTTTTGAATATTAACAGCTTTGTCGTGAAGGATTTTGAAGTCGTACATGTCTTATCAATTTAAGTTAATTAAAATCAGGAAGGATTAACACGCTATACTATGCGTGCTAAACTCTCCTTTATTCCTGTGTTACCGATGAAGCCGACTGTGTCGACTAGCCATTCGTTGAAGTCTTCTATTGAAGAGAACTCCATACGCATTGGGCTGTCCATTGGTAACACTAACTCTAGTGTGATAGGGTATATGATGCTTGTCACATCAAGATACTCACACATTTCGATTAAAGTAATGTATTTCATGTCTTAATAAGTTTAAGTTAACTAACGTAGCTTAGTACTACGTTATTTAATATCGGGAAGGATTAGCAGGTTATGGTTACGCAATGGGGGCGTCCAAGGTTTGCCGTAGCGGTGGGGGATTCACCATAATACATCCACACTCAAAAAACTATAAATTTTTTTTAAGTATATTTGACGAATAACAATAAAAAATATAATTATGCCTGGTATAATAAAAAAATTAAAAGCAGCTAATAAAAAGCGTAAAGTAAAAAAAGCTATAAAGAACGCAAATAAAAGTGGTAAGACAGCAGCTTCAGAAGCATACTTAAATAAAATTGTATCTAGAACAAAAGACCCTGTAAAAGGTGGTTCAGGTTCTATAAAAAAAACAACAACAGGACAAAATATAAGTGGTATGGCGCAAAGTGCTTTATCTACAAGAGCAAAAAAGAATCTTTCTTCTGGTAACAAAAAAATATCTGAAACTTTAGGTTATTCTAAAGGTGGTATGCTTAAAAAATCATCTAGCTCTAGAATGTATAATAAAGGTGGGTATATACAACACGACTAATGGCAAGGCTTAGAAATTTTGGTGGACGTAAAGTATCAAAGCAAACTAAAAGGGCTGCTAAGAAACTTATAAGAGGTAATTCTAAAAGAAAAGGAGCTTACTCTGAAAACATGAAGACTACTCTTAAAGGTATGCCTAGACGTGAAAGAAAAAGTCTGGCAGTAGATTCTATATACGCAGCAAAAAGACAGTCTAAATACATGGACGGTTATAATCAAGATATGGGTAATAGAGTTTTAGCTAGTGTAGGTATTGATAAGAAAACCTTTAAGAAAGGTGGAATTATTCAACATGATTAAATAATGATTTAATATAATAATTGTTTGTTTTTTGGTTAGAAAAGGGGTGCAGTATATTGTACCCTTTTTTTTATTAACTTTACATCATGGAAATTATGGACAAGCAGAAAAGTAAATTTGGTGTAATAGAAATTATGCCAAACCAAAAAATATTTGGTTATGTAAATGTCAATAGCATGACCGATAAAAAAGAAATCGAAATTATCTCAGACTACATTGATATGGGCTACTTGCCACTGAATAATAAATATATATTACAAGGCGGTAGCGTAGACACAATTGACTTCAAATATCTAGATGAATTTAATGTAAGGCAAGAAGGTAGTATGCCATATGTAAATCATGGTATATTTATTATGAAAACAGAACTAAAAAAGCATGTACCTATTAAAGATAAGTAAAAAAGGTAGAATTGTAGAGGATGATGGTGTGTTCGGCATACCTGAGTTTAAATCTGTTTTAGAAACAAGTGGCCTTTCTAATGATGGTCTTATGTTTGTTGCTTATATTGCAGATTACGATTCACCTTATAGACATTTTTCAGAGTCAGAAAGAATGCGAGTGGTGTCTAAAGATTTGTTTGACAACTACGAATGGAAAGGTGTAAAAAACAAAAAAATCGCTAGCGCGATACTTAAGTATAATCAATTACAATACGACCCATTAGATGCACAACTTGCTGCATTTAATGAAAAGATAAATGAATACACATCTTTATTAGAAAATACTAAAATAGATATAGAAAACGCAGCTGACATACAGAAAGTTATGATAGGTGTAGATAAAATTTTAGCAACCCGTAAGACACTATTAGACGCTATCGAGAGAAGAGGTGAACGAACTAAGATTGCGGGTAATAGAGAGTTAAGCTATTTAGAAACTTTACAGGCGCAAAAGAATGGGTAACATAAAAAAATACCAACCTTTAATATATGAAGGAATACCTGACTTGAACCCTGAAAGTGTTATGTATAGAGAGTACTGGGATGAGCAAATTCGTAGATGCAAAGAAGGTTTTAAACCTAAAGGCATGGATTTTATTACAGGTAAACATTATTACTATTTAAACTTCTATAAAATTTTAGGTAGTGATGGTGTTAAAGGTAACAGTCGTAAAACTCTTATCTCTCCTTGGTATCGAGACATGGACAAAAACTATTTTGACCTGTTTGATACTTGTAAGAAAGAAGAGAAAGGAATGATTGTAATTAAAGCAAGAGATAAAGGCTTTTCTTATATGAATTCTGGCATACTAGCTCACGAATATACGTTTTACCCTTATAATCATGTTGGAGTTGCTGCAGGTTTGCAAGTTACTGCGACATCTTTTTTTGATAAAGTTAAGGCTGGACTTAATAATCAACATTCAAATTTTAGACATTCAACTTTTAAAGAAGGTGAAGAGGTAATGAAGTCAGGTTATAAAGTTAAAGGACGTGACGGTAAGTGGGGTGTAGATGGTTTTCAATCTGTAATACACTGTAGAACAATGAGTAACCCTGAAGTTTATAAAGGGGAACGTTTATCAGTGATGGTATTTGAAGAAGCAGGAGAATTTAAAGAGCTACTAAATGCATACATGTCATCTAAAGCATGTTTTATGGATGGTGATGTGCAATATGGTGTTCCTGTTATTGGAGGTACTGGTGGTGATATAGAAGCAGCATCTAAAGATTTTATGGAGATGTATTATAACGCAGATGCGTTTAATTTAATACCTATGTTTATACCAGCTTCTATGTGTTATCATGGATTTTTTGATTTAAATAAAGGTTTGTCTGATAATGATGGTGCTACTAAAGCATTAAAAGAACGTAGAGAAAAATTACACCAAGCAGGAAATCAAAAAGGATACAATCTAGAATTACAAAATTACCCCTTAACTGTAGAGGAAGCTTTTTTACAAACCAAAAACTCGAGATTTAATATAGCAAAGATAAACGCTCAAAGAAGCGAGATACTTACTAACGAATCATTAAGAGGTCAAATACAACACGGTAGATTAGAATGGGAAGGTGACGGTATGGAAGTTAAGTTTGTACTAGATAGAACAGGCCCATATAAAATACTAGCACACCCACGCACTGAACTTAAAGGTCTTGATATAGGTGGGATAGATTCTTATGACCAAGACGAAGCATCTACAAGCTCTTTAGGTAGTGCTGTTATATTTAGAAGGTTTTACAGCACAGAAATTGCAGGTAATTACCCTATAGCTGAATATACTGAGCGTCCTGACACAGCAGAAGAGTTCTGGGATGGATGTCTAAAATTAGCCGTATATTACAATGCCAAAATGTTAATTGAGTTTACACGTATTGGTATTATTGGACACTTCCAAAGAGCAGGAGGTAAACAGTATTTAAAAGAAAGACCAGCAACAGCACATTCTCCGAAAACTGTAAATAGAAACAGATACGGATTACAAATGAACAAACATACTAAAGCTGTAATGGAACAGTTTTTAGAAAGCTACATAGAAGATAATTGTGAAGATATATGGTTTGTAGATTTATTAGATGAATTAGGGAGCTATGGTTTAAGAAACACGGATAGGGTAATAGCATTTGGTTTATGTCTTATACATGATATAGACCTTTACGACAAACAAGTTAAAAAAGATAAAATACAAGAACAAGGAATAGGTTTTGTTTATTACAGAAGAGAAAACGGTAGACTAATTCCATATAAAAATTAAAAAATGAGTCAATTTCCTAAACAATTTTTACCTGAAAACGAAAAAACACTTGATTGGTGTGAGAAAAACCTTGATGCAATTGTTTCAGCATTAGACTATAATAATCAAGAAGGTTATATTAGTGACTACGACAAAGACATTAAAAATTATAGGCTTTACAATGGTGATGTAGAGCACGATGACTATAGTTATGTTACTGAGCAATACAACATGCCTTCTCCTGCAACTCTATCCAACTATCCATTATCTAAAAATAAAATTGATTTACTGTGTAATGAAGATTTAAATAGACCTATAGACAAGTCTGTGTTTGCAGTTAACATGGATGCTGCATTACGTAAAGAACAGTTTAAAATTTCTTTAATAGCAAATGATTTGCTGAAAGAAATAAATGCAGAGGTGGAAAAGGTTTACGGCATGGAATTAGAAATGGATAACAAAGACTTTCCTATTCCAGACGACATTGACCACTTCATGAGGTTCGAGTATAAAGAAGTTATTGAAGAGTCTATTAGAGATGGTATAGACTATTTAGCTGAAAAATATAAAATGAAAAAAGTCTTTCATGAAGGTATGAGAGATTTACTCGTTACAGGTAAAGAGTTTTATAAAATATATGTTAAGAACGGTGACCCATATTTTAGACGTGTAGACCCAAGAACATTTGTATTTGATAAATCAATAGATTCAGACTTTTTAGATGACGCTCAATGGGCAGGAGAAGAAAGATGGTTATCTGTAAACGAAATTATAGACGAATTTAGAGATGAACTAGATGACGATGATGTAAGACAACTTGAAGAAATGAGAGTTGCTACAAACGAAAATATAGATAGATTTAATTCTGATTTTAAATGGATTGAAATAGATAGATTTAAAACATTAAAGGTAAGAGTTATATCTGCTGAATGGAAATCTATTAAAACTATAAGAGTAAAAGTATCTGAGAATAAATACAATCCAGAGCAACCATTTCAAAAAGTTATAAGTGAAAAATACAAAGCAAGAAAAGGTGACAACATTGAGTACAAACATGTTGATGATATATGGGAAGGTACAAAGATTGGTGGTAAAGTTTTGGTTAACTGTCGCAGACGCCCTAATCAAGTTAGGTCTGTTGACGATGCTGGTAGCACATCGCTTTCATATGTAGGCTGTGTATTTAATCACACTACAGGTAAGTCTACAAGCCTTATGGACGTGCTTAGCCACATTCAAATGCTGTATAATATAGTAATGTATCATATAGAGCTTACTATGGCTAGAGCAGGTGGTAAAGCAGTTGTATATGATGTATCTCAAATGCCTAGTAATGTAGGTATGGATATGCAAGAAGTAATGTATCATCTAAAAAATGATGGTATAATACCTATAAACACAAGAGATGAAGGTGGAGATACTGCATCTTTTAATCAATTTCAACAAGTTGATTTTACTTTGTCTAGTTCTGTACAGCAATTAATTAATTTAAAATTAATGTTAGAACAAACAGCTGGACAAATATCAGGTGTTTCTCCACAAAGAGAAGGCTCAGTTGCTCAATATGAATATGTAGGAAACGTACAAAGAAGTGTTGTGCAATCTTCTGTAGCTACTGGTGCTTGGTTTTACTCTCACAACTTAGTTAAGAAACAAGTTATGGAGAAACTAGCCAATTTAATGAAAATAGCATGGGCTGGTGGGAAAAAAGCTGCATATATATTTGGAGATGCAGGTTATAAGATGTTAAACATTTTACCTGATATTGCATTAAATGACTATGGTATTTTTATGGGTGACTCTGGTAAAGATGATGCTTTAAAAACACAAGTACAGCAAATGTCACAAGCTGCATTACAATCTGGTACTATAACATTACTTGATGCTTTAAAGGTGTTGAAGGCAGATACTATGACTGAAGCGCAAGCAGTTCTTGAACAAGGATTAGAAGCTATGCAAGGTCAGCAACAACAAGTTCAGCAACAACAACAACAAGCACAACAAGCTCAAGCTCAGGCAGATGAGTCTAAAATACAAGGTCAAATTAAATTAGCTCAAATGGAGATTGATGGACGTATACAAGTTGCTCAAATAAATGCTAAAGCTAGAATTACTGCGCAAGAAGTTGCGTCAGATGCTATGAGAGATGTAGACGATACTAGAGAGAAAAACAAGATAGTTGTTGAAAAAGTAAAAGCAGATATGAGCTCACAGCAGAAAGATAAAGAGATGAAGCATCAAAAAGAAAGTGATGCTAGAAAAAAAGACAATAAAAAGTAATATATTTGTAAAAAGTTAATAAAAAAGCAAAATGGCAGAAGAAAGCAAATTAGTAGAAGAAGTTTTAGAAGAAACAAATGAAGCTACATCAGAAGTTTCATTTGACCCGACATCTTTTTTAGGTGATTCTGTAAACTCAGAAGTGGTAAATCAAAGTGTTGATAACTCAGAAAAAGAATCTGAGCCAATGCAAAATGAAGTTACAGAAAATGTAGATAGCGATGATTTTTCTTGGGATTCTGTAGAGGTAGAAGAAAAAACAGTAGAGCCAATTGAAGCAAAATCAGAAAAAACTGAAGAAGAGCTTGATTGGGATGAAGAAGACAAGATAGAAGAACCAGAGGCTGTAGCAGAAAAGGCTACACAAGAGCTTGACTGGGAATCTATTGGGAAAGAAGCAGGTATAGAAGCTTCTTCTAAAGAAGAGTTTATTCAACAAATAAAAGAGGCTATGAAGCCTGCAGTTGAAGATAATGATGCTATTAAAAATTTAAGTTCTTTTCTAGATATGTCTGATAGAGATTTAGTTGTAGCAGATATGCGTGCAGCTAAATATTCTGATGACGATATAGAAGACACAATAGATAGGCTTGATTCGTCTGGTCTTTTAAAACGTGAAGCAACATTAGTAAGACAACAACTTACTAAACATATTCACAGTGAGAAAGATAGAATTAGACAGGAACAAGTAAAGGCAGAAAAAAATAAAACTGAGAATGCTACCAAATCGAGAAAAGATTTGCAAAACTTTATCAAAAACAAAGACGATTTCTTTGGTGGTAAAGTATCTCAGAAAGATAAGAAACAATTGTATGGATATATAACAAAAGGGAAATTTGCTCAAGATGTATTCGAGTCTCATGCCAATGTTGCGGAGGCCGCCTTCTTATGGCAAAACAAAGAAAAGATTTTCAAAATGATTAAAACGCAAGGCGTTGAACAAGGAAAATCTAAAGTACTTGATGGTATTACTTCTCCTAGTAGAAATAATCGCTCTTCCAATAGTTTTGAAGCCCCTTCGAAAGGCTTTGACCCTAATAAATTTATGTCGTAAATCTATATAATGTTTAATAAAAATAATTTATAATTTTAAATAACACAAAATGAAGGTATATTCAGCTAAATATGACGCTAGTTACAACACAGCGGAAAACTCTTTGGTATCAAACTTATTAAAGTATCCAGAGATAGCAAAAAAAGTAATCGAGCTTTATCCTCGATACACAACAACTTACTTACTTGAAAAATTAGGATTCGGTGCTTCTGAAAAAGTATTAGGAGACAATTCTTTTGAGTGGAAGTCAATGGGTCGTTACAGACAAAAACAAACATTAGATGCAGGTAAAACTCTTGCTGCTGATGGTGCAGTAGCAGTTGGTGGGGCAATTTCATTTGATGTTAAAGACAATACAGGCGGAAATGTTTGTATGATTAATAAAAATGATATTATTAGAATTGGTTCACATCAATTTCACGTAACACTTGTAACGCCAGGAACAGGCTCTGAAGACCACGCAACAGTTGCGTGTACAGCTATGCAAGCACATGCAAATAGTGCAGTAATTGCTGAAGCAGGCGATGTAGTAGCAGTAATTGGTAACGCATTTACCGAAGGTTCTAACGGTTCAGATGTAGGTGAAGGATATGCTTATCCTGAAACTCGTAAGAACTACGTAACTATTTCTCGTAAGAAATTAGTTATTGATGCAACTGATTTAACTGATGTTACTTGGGTTGAGCACAATGGACACCGTTTATGGTTCTTTACTAAAGAGCAACAGACAGAAGCTCAATTTATGTATGACCTTGAAGTTATGCGTTGGTTTGGTAAGTCATCTATGTCAGGAGACATTACATCTCCAGGTGGTGCACAAGCACAAGGTGCTAATTTACCTGTAATTGGTGATGGTATCTTGCAACAAATTAAAGGTGCTAACACATTAAGTTATGGTACTACTGGTAATGCTACAGGTGCAGATGCAGCAGTTTTAACAGAAGACAAGTTATTAGAATTTATTGGTAATTTATCATTGAATTCTGAAAACGCTACAGGTAATGAGTATGTAGTATTTACAGGTACACAAGGGAAAATTCAGTTTCACAAAGCAATGAAAGATTTATTGTTTAGCTCAGGAACGAATGCATCTTCTGTATTGGTAGACAAGTTTGGACAAGACGTACAAGTGGGTGCTAACTTCTCTACATACATGGCTTTAGGTAATAAAATTACTTTAGCTCACTGTCCTGTATTTGATGACCCTAATGTAGCTCCTGCTCCAGGTTATGAAAATGATGCAGCTGTAGGTGATGCGTTCTCTAGCACTGCTTCTTTATCTGGACTTATGGTATTCTTAGATATGGGTTCTACACAAGGTGTAGCTAACATTGAATTGATTGCTAAAGGTGCTGAAGGAACTAACCGTAACTGGGTGAAGAAATATGTTCCTGGTATGATTAACCCTTACGATTCAAAATCAATGCTTGCAGCGTCAGGTGATGATAAATTTGAATGTCACTGGTTAACACAATCAGGTATTATTGTGCGTAACCCACTTTCATGTGGTATCTTACGTCCTGTAGATGTAATAATCTAGTAAATAAATAGTAAGACACACCTCTTCGGGGGTGTGTTTTTTTTAACAATAAAGCAAAAAAAAATGGAAGCAAAATCAAGATTAGTAAGATATGAGTATTACACTCATAAAAATTTCAATTTTTTCGAGTTCGCTAATTACCGCGACAAAACTGGAAAATTTATGATTTACAAAGATGTAAATGGATTACAGCAAAGTTTGAGATTTACATCTCCTGTAATGTTGTTAGACATGAATAATGAAGGTCATGTATTAATAGATGAGTTTTTAAAATTTTATCCAGCTGTAAGAGCAGGAGAGTGGAAAAGAACTGATTTACAAGCTGTAGAAGAGAAGCAAACTAAAAACACATTAGATTCAGCACGAGCTATTATAGTAGCAGCTAAAATGACTGATTCTGAGGTTAAAGACTTTTCTATATTAAGAGGTTATAATATGAACTCTGATATGGATACGCTAAGAGCTAAAATAATTATGATGGCTCAAACTAATGCAGAACAATTTATGGAAGTACAATTCAATCCAGACAAGGATTTAGAAGTATTTTTGTTGCAAGCACTTAAAGCTAATCTTCTTAATTTTAGAAATAACACATATTTTTATAACAAAGAAGCTATAGGCACAAGCAAATCTCAAGTGATGGTTTGGTTAAAAAAGAATCAAGATATTTTAGCTATCTTGAAGCATGAAATGAGAGGTGAAAGTTCACCTAAGAAAAAACTTGCAAAGAAGTAAATAAATGGAAGTAACTGACGCCGTAGCTCGAATACGAAATATTATTGAAAGTGAAACAACTGCATACTTTAGCGATGCTGAGTTAAAAGAATTCATCAAAATGGGTATAGACGAGTTTATTCAACAATATTATATGGCGTTTGAAACTACACAAGACGCAAGAGATAAGTTATCTGATTTAGTTATAAGTAAAGAACAAGCATTACAAGATAGTGCTCCTGTTCTAATAGGTACTTTAGATGAAAACGACACTTATGGTAGATTTTTATCTGCATATGTAAAGGCTACACCTAACGTAAACTTAAAAGTTATACAAATTAGCGACATAAGTTCTTATTTAAATGACCCTTTTAATAAAGCTGATTCTAGTAATCCAGTTATATATTTTAAGGAGAAAAAAATAAATACTTTAGGTTTATCTACTGCAACCACCTGTGTGGTAACATATTTGCAGTATACAACTGAGTTAACAAAATTAAATGTTTCTACACACGAAGAAGTGTGTCAGATTTCATCTCGTAAGGTACTAGCAACATTGGGAGACCCTAGATACCAAATACTTCAGGCTGAAATATCTGAACGACGAGTATAACGAAGCTTTTTGCTCCCTGCTTTCTAGAAAGGGTAGAGTAGGGTAACCTATTTTACCCTTTCTTATTAATAAAAATATAATATGGCAACATTAAACGAAATAGCTTACAACATTAAAAATTTGATTTCAGGAGGTGTTGGCTCAGACGATTCTGATATATCTACTAGACAGATTAAATTTATGGTGCATTATCATAGAGCTAATCTTTTAATGCAGTATACAGATAGTGGAAAAAAAACATCTAACTCATGTTTTCAAATAGATACTATACCAGCATCATTTAATGGAGCAAACATAAAAGATTACGTAGGTTTTAATGATAATAGAGCTATACGTAGTATTGCGTATAAGGAAGACAATTCAGTGGAAGCAACTTATAATGTCCTTCCAATAGTACAACACCATGATAGAATGTTCGTGAACAGCTCTAGATTTGTTTTTGCATCTAATAGTAGAATTGCTACACTAGCAGATAGAAAACTTTATGTTTGGGAAGGAGATTCAGTAGTTTCTGATGGTTTTTTAGAAATTAATGGTGTTTTTTCTGACCCGACTAGTGTAAGTTCTTATGTAGATGATGATACAACTCAATATCCTATACCAGAAGAACTAATTACTGTTTTAGTTAAACAAGTTTTAGAACAAGAATTTAGCGTTATAATGAGCGTACCGTCTAATGGGCCAAATAATCAGTCTGACGAAAAAGTTGCGTTACCTAAAAAACAAGTAAGTGCAAAAAAAGCTAAAAAATAAATACAAGCAATACAAAGATAAATATGTTTTAACAAAGCAAATTTATAACTCTATAAGAGAAAATATAAAAGTTAGGGGTGAGCGTGGTGACAAATATTTAAGCTATAAAGACTATACAGCTATTTTAACGGCATATCTTGATAAAATGGTAGAAGAGGTAGCAATTAATCAAGAAGTCGTTAATATGCCTTTAAATTTAGGTAGCTTATTTATTAAAAAATTACCACATAAAAGACCTTTTCATGTAAGAATGGATTTGGAAAAAAGTAATGAAATAAATGAACTAGTTTTGTATAAAGTTCCAATATTAGACGATGAATATACAAAGTTAGTATGGGAAAGACCATATAAATACAGTAAGTTCAAAGTCCTTCCTTTAAATAAATTTAAAAGAAAAATAAAACATGAAAGGTAGTCCTAAAATTAGCGTCAAACAAGTAGTGTCAGCAGTTATAAGAAACTTAGGCATACAAGACGCAGCAAGAGAATTTCACAATTTTGTAGAGTGGGCTTTTGAAGCAGAAAAGAAAATTGGTTCTAGCATTACATTTGATAAAAAAATTGCAACACTTACAGTTACTGATAAAAAAACTTTACTGCCTACGGATTTTCTTAATTTAATAGAAATCGTAAGTCAGTCAGGTGGCGTTTATGATGAAGCTAAATGTTACTTTTCAGGTAATTATCTTAATATAGACGTATCAAATACAACAATAGATTTACATTACGAAGCTATAAGTACTGATGAAGAAGGTTTTCCTACTATATCTGCAAATCATGAAGACGCTATTGCTTCATATATAATGTATAAATATAAAGGTAGAGAATATTACAATCAAAAGCTACCAAGATATGTTTATATGGACTTAAAAAAAGAATGGTCATATCAATGTGCACAAGCTAGAGGTAAAGATAATATGCCAACTAAACAACAATGGAGAAATATAAGTAAGTATTGGAACACTCTTTTGCCTTATAAAGAAGACTTGAGAACTAGAAAATTATTTTAAGAGATGGCAAAATCTACTAAGAAACCTAATTCGTTCTCTAAGGGGATGATGTCAGATTTAGATGCAAATGTCTTACCACCAGATACTTACAAAGAAGCTGTTGGAGTTAGACTTTTAACAAGAGATGATAATTCTTTTGTTTTAAAAAATGCACAAGGTAATACAGTATTTACAACTTTAACAGATACAGTTAGTACAATTACATTTTCAGATGCATTAGCCCTTGCGTCTACTAATATTGTTAATTTAGCAAACCCACAATTATTAGGGTGGAAAATTACTATAACAGGTGATGATGGATTTACTCCAGTTATAGTAGAGGCACACACAGGTATACTTTACGCAAATCAAACTTGGGGTGTAGGGACTGGTTTTGACCAGAATGTTAGTTCAAACGGAATGATGACTATAGGTTTGTTAGTTGCTTTACAAAATAGTACTGTAGCTAACAAGGTCAATATTTCAGCTACAATAAATAACAATGCTGAATACATAATATCTTATAGCAATAGGCTCACAGAAAACATGACTATTGCAATTCAGCCATACGTATATCATGGACCAGGAGGAGAAGTAGTGTATTTTGAATATAAAGACTATCCAGGGTCTTTAAATTCATCAAGTATTGATTATGAAGCATTAGGTGTAGCTGAATTTTCTAATTACATTGCTATTATAGCAAAAACCTCTACAGAAAATGCATTAGATGCAATATTTAAAATTACACCATCTGATGATTTTTCATCATCAACAACAGATATAATACTACGTACAGACTTAGGATTAACATCCAAAGAATTGTTGAGAGTAGAATTATCAGAAGAAAACGAACATTTTCATAGGATTTATTGGACAGACGGAGTGAATCCTTTAAGAACAATAAACCTTAAAGAAGACGCTAACTATTATTTAGATAAAACTGCAGAAGATTTAAATGTTTTTAAAGAATCTAAATTACTAGCACCTGTTGTACAAGATATAATAGGTGGTGGTAATGTTTCTTGTGGTGCGCACTCATATTGCTATAGGCTAGTAACAACAGATGGAAAAACATCTAGAGTGTCAAACATTACAAACCCTATTAACATTGTTAAAACAGTTCCTAGCACAAGTTATCACGAAACATTAGGAGGTAGTTTAAGTACTAATTCGTCTAACGCTGTATCTTTACGTGTAGATAATATAGACAATTCTTATGGAACTATACAAATTATAGATATAACATACACTTCTGCGGAAGGAGCAATAACAGCTAATATAATATCTGAAAGTCAGATTACTTCAAATACGTTTAATTATACTCATAATGGTAATGAAACTAAAGTTTCAGTATCTATAGGAGAGTTATTAAGAAGTCACATTAGTTGGAATATATGTGCAGACATAGCAATTAAAGACAATAGATTGTTTGCAGCTAACTTAACTAATAATGCTGACTCTATAGATGTAGATTTTAGAGTTAAATCTTATAAGTACGCATCAGACGGTACAGGAACAGCTACTACATATGCAGGCACTGAAAATAATGATATACACGAAGACACTCTATATGTAGATGGTAGATTTGGTTTTTTAGAAAAAACTCATACAGCAAAAATTCCAGGAGCAGAAACACCTAACTATGATAATATAACAGATGGTGTACGCGTTACATTTGCAACAAAAAAGTTTGACTTATCACAAGTTAAATATTTTGATAATTCAAATGTTATTGATACTAGTAGTGCGCATGATAAAGCTAAAACTACAATTGGACAAGTACCTCATTATGGATATATTGACAAAAATATAGATGGTGGTTTTAATAATTACAAAAATCCACTATTTACTGAAAAGTTTACTGGATACCAAAGAGGTGAAATATACAGATTTGGTATTTTGTTTTATGATTTAAATGGTAATCCAACCTTCGTGAGTCCTATAGGCGATATACGTATGCCTGATGGTACTATGGAGTATATTACAAATGACACTGCTAATGGTCGAGTGGTAGGTAATACTGCTGATGGACAATTAACATTTAAGCATGCAGGTAATATTACTAAAAAAATAGACTCTGTAGTTAAATCTAGCAATACTACATTAACACTAAACGGTATAGGGGCTCAACTATCTATAGGTGATATAGTTAGTGGTGTTGGTATACGTCCTGGAACTTATGTGGCATCTATAGCAGGTGATAATAATTCTGTTACAATCAGTATGACTGCTACAGATAGTGCTACAAGCACATTGTATTTTGATACACCTACAGATGACGTACATGGATTTGTTATGTATCCTAAGTTTCAAGTAAAGCTTTCAGCAGATACAAGGTCTAAAATAAGTGGATATTCAATTGTAAGAGTAGACAGAACAGAACAAGATAAATCTATTTTATCGTCAGGAGTTTTAAATCAAACCATCATACATGCTAATGTTGATGGAAATGATTCTATGAAACACAAGAATGGTACAATGTTTTCTAATATTTATTCTCCTGCTCAAGCTCATCAATCTGTTTCATGTAGTACTTTTACTTATGACACACCAGAATCTACTCTTGGAAGTTTAAATTATTCAAAAAGAAGTGGAGATAAAATAAAAATAGTTGCACGTTTAGATGCAGGTTTTGAAGATTTTAATGCTGATACTGTTCCAGACTTTGCAACTATAGGAACACAAAATGCTATAAAACATTTGAGACAATACGAAACTTCGTATAATAATTTTTTATTATCAGGTAGATACGACCCAAAATCGACCTCAAACGATTTATCATATCAATATTCACAAAAAGTTATATACACGCAATATTACACAGGAGTAAACGATGTTATAAATGCTACTACAGGAAGTGCACAAAACATCAACAGGGGTATAAGAGAGATTGATTACGGTCAAAATATAGGTCCTGCTGAATCTGTATCTAGTAATAAACAAGGATACGACAATCATGGCACAGGAAGAACAACTAGACCTTTTATAAATAAAGCTAGAGTACAATCAATAGAAAATGTTTTTGTGCATGTTCCAGATGAATTTGCTACAAAAAAATTAGAAAACCATGTCAGTGGAGATGCTGTAACTTTACATGGTGTAGAATCAATTTATATATCTTTAGGTGGTAGAACAGAAACTTATAGTTCTGCAAATATTGAAGCCTATGAAATACAACCTGAACATTTTCAAATAGGTAAAGAAGTAAATAGTACAAATAAAAATCCATTTATATTAAACTTTAATGATGATGCCGAAGTTGATAAACAATATTGTTTTGCACAAAAACTTTACGGACAGATTAGACGTGATGTAAGAGAAAGTCAATATGGTGGTAGTTCGCCATCTAACTACGAATCTAACCAATATATATCGACAGGTCATGTAAACTTTAATCCACAAACACTAAATAATGATGAAGTGTTTGGTGGTGATACTTATATTAATATGTACTCTTTGCAAAAATTTGCTAGAGAAGATGGTGTTAGTTTAGGGTCTAAAATGTATCCGTCTCCAGCTATAATATTTCCTGTAGAATCTTCTGTAAATATAGATTTAAGAGATGGTACATTTTTTGGTAGCACAAATAATTTAAGTTATTTAGCTCATGATGCTTTTTTATTAAATGAAACATATAGAGCTAGAAATACTTCTAAAACTTTTTTACAGAAGCCTGCAAACTTTAAAGATGTAAATAACTACGGAAATTTAATAGCATCATCTAATTTAAAGTTAGCAGGTGATTTATTTGATGCATTCACTACATGGGATGCTAATGAAATTCACGAACTTGATAGCAGTAAGGGAGCTATATACAATTTATTTAATTTACGAAATGAATTGTTTGCATTACAATCAAAAGGTGTAAGTAAATTATCAATCAACCCTAGAGTGGTTGTAGATAACGCAGATGCTTCAGCTGTAACAATAGTTACAGGTACAGGGCAAGTTATACAGAGAAGTGATTATGTAGACACAATGTATGGTAGTCAGCATTACAATAATTTACTTGTAACTAATACTTCTGCATATTGGTATGATTCGCATATGTCTGCTTTTTGTAAACTTGTATTCGGAAAAGGACTTGCTGTACAAGATTTAGGAATAACTACACAAAACTCTAATATATTTAATGCACTTAAAAATTCGCCTATAGGAGATAAGCCTTTAGATTATATAGTAGGTGGTATAGCTTTGTATTACAATAAAATATTTGATGAAGTAGGTATTTGCATTACAACTGCAAATAACAATAGTATTACCCACATGGTTTATAGTGAGTTACAAGATGTGATGGTTTCAAAAAGAAAAGACGTTGTTGCGTTAGCTTTTAATTTACCAGGAGAGTTACTTACTGTAGGTAGAAATTCTGGAGTTACGTCTATAGATGCTTCTGAAATATACTTAGAAAACTCAAATAGTACTTATAACCAATATTACGCGGCGTTAAATAATTACACTTTAGATGTTACTTTTGTTTGTAATGAAAATGTATATACAACTAAAAAGTTTGATAAATTAGTTCTCTATCTATCTGGAAATGAGAATGACCAAAAATTTACTACTTTTACATTTACAGATTCTGTAAGCAACACATCTTTTACGCAATCAGTGGGTGATAACTTAATTAGAATGTCACATGGCAAACATGTAATACCAATAACAAATGCAGACGGAACAGCTAAAGCTACAGGCCAACATTTAATAATCAACATACAAAGTTCAAGTGGTTCTTCAATAGAATTGTTTGGAGCTTTAGTGCATAATAGAATTACAACATGATAAAAAATTTATCGTTCGAACAAGAACAAGAGTTAGCTAACGAAATCTATTACGGTGGAGGTTATACTAAAAAATACTCTGAAGGAGGTTTTTTTAAAGGTACTTACGATAGAGATAACCCAAATAGGGAAGATATGTCTGATGCACGTAAACTTACATCTTTTGGAAGTGAGAAAACTGCTAAAACAGTTGGGGCAAGTATTGGGGTAGTTGGAGCTGCTGCTGAAGCAATTGGTGGAGACACAGGTAATGTAGTCGGAAGTGCAGCTAAATACGCTCAAATGGGTATGGTTGCTGGTCCAATAGGAGCAGGTGTAGGAGCGCTTATTGGAGCTGGTGTTGGTCTAGTACAAAACAAAAAAAAGAAAAAAGAGGAAAAAGCTGCACAACAAAAATTAGAACAAGATGAAGGCTACAACATGTTTATGGAAGACCAGGAAGAGTTTGCTGGCTATGAAGAAGGTGGTAAAATTAAAACTGGTGAAACTGATAAAATAAATAATGCAGTTAAGCACAAAAAAAATATTCTTACAAATGCATTAGGCTTAAGGTTTTCTGTAAATCATCCTGAATTTTACAATCAATTAGTAGATTTACCAGTAGATAATGTTAATACAATAGCAAATAGCTATCGTGATATAAGAAAAGGTGCGAAAGGAATCACGGGTTTAAAAAGTGGCCTGAAGTATTATAGTGGCCTTAATTTAGATAAATTACACGAAGCAACTGTTGGCTCAGGTATTGAAAAACAAGACATAAGAAACGTTGTAAAACAAGAGGTTAGTAATAAAATTGATTTAGGCTTTCTTGGAGATGCAGCAGTGACTGCGGCATTAAAGGCAAAAAACTTTCAAGATGGTGGTACTATTTTAGGAAGTAAAAAATATGAAAGAGGTTTAAAATACGCAAGTTTGTCAAACGAAGAAAGCCTCAGACTTTTAGAGCAAGAAAAAAATATAGAAAAAATTACAGGAGACTCATACAAGCAAGAGTTTTTAGATAGTTTTAATAATACATATAGCGACAACACAAGAACAAATACACTGCCTTTTATAGAGTCTGAAGAAAAAAGATTAGAAAACTTTGTAAGAAGAGATAGAAGCAAACCTGTCACTCAAAATATGTTAGACATGGCAGGAGCAGGACCTAGTGCAGAAAATGTTAAATTTGCACAAGAGTTTGAAGTTGGAGGTATGACAAAAGGAGCATATAGTCATTCATCAAACCCACTAACTGTCGTAGATAAAAACGGTAAAGATACAGGAATGGAACTAACAGGTGGTGAAGGAGTTTTTGATAAACCATTTATGGGAAAACTTAGTAATCTATTAGCTGGAGGAAGATACCAAGAAGCAGGTAAAGCAGTACAAAACGAAATGTCAACTTGGAAACACAAATAAGATGGATAAAAAAGAACTTTTAAGGTTATTAAAAATTCATACTAAAGGTACTGGATTATTTCCTGAAGCTATGATGGCTCAAATGATTACTGAGTCTGGTATGAATAATAAAAAAGGCCTATCTCAACTATCTACAAAATATAACAATTATTCAGGTCAAAAAGCAAGTGGTGTTACTTTATCGAAAGGTAAAGAAGGTGTCGACTATGTTATCATGGGGACAGAAGAAGATTTACCAACAAAAGAAGCGGCTGAAGCTTACGTAAAAGAGAAAGAGGCAAAGGGAAAAACAGGGGGACAAAAATCAAAAATAGAAGTTAATCCTGCTGGTGGTTATACTGTAACTCTTGGTCAGCCTTTTAGAATATTCAAAACTCCTGAAGAGGGCGTTTCAGGACATGTTAGATTTTTAACAGGAGAAGGATACCAACAAAGTCAAAAAGATAGGTACGCTAAAGTAAGAGCAGCTAAAACTCCTGAAGAACAAATTATACAATTAAAGGAAGCAGGATATGCAACTGATTCAGAATATGTAAATACAGTAACTAGTGTGTTAAACGACTCTGTAAGAGTTGATTTTCCACAATTTGCTACATCTACTACTAATACTGAACAGTTAACTACTGCCGACTTAAAAGGTACTACGGGAGACCAAATAATACCTGGTACAGGCACAACTATAGATGAAGGTACTAGTAATATAGCTAGCTTAATAGATAGGAATAGGCAGATAACTGCTAATTATGATTTTTTACAGCCTGGCGATAACGAGGCCTTAGAGTTAGCAGAAAAAGAATTAAGAGAAACCATGATTAAAGACCATGGTAGGGAATGGAAAGACGAAAAAGGATTTGTTTCTCCAGAAAAAAGAGGAGGAACTGAAGGATTTAGGAATCAAGCTAATGAAATTGTAATTCGTAATCTATCTCAAGGTTTAGATGGTAATACTAGCGAAGGAGCTGAAGCTTTAAAAAGGAGAATTAGAGGATTCACTAAGCTTGTTAATAATGAAACGTATCAAAAAAACATATCTAAAGCGTATGAGAAACAAGTCCCTCAAACTTTTTTTGGTTCTGAATTAGCTTATATAGATTTAGTTAGTGATTCATCTTTTAACGAAACTCAGTTAGTTCAAGCGTCTGGAGATTACACCTTTAAGGCTGACCAGATAGGTTTCCCTCATGTAAGTAAAAGGAATGTTGACGACGCTACTGAGGCTGCTATAACTGAAATCGCAGCTAACAATCCAGTCGTTCAGCAAAGAATTTTAAATGGTGAATACGACCAAGTTTTAGAAGATTACCAAAAAGGTATTATAAAACTTGTTAAAGAAGATAAGTCTAGACCTGAAAATGTGACTTCAGCATTGGTTGAAGAAGCTATGGATGAAGCTCCTATAAAAGAAGGAGAGGCGGCTCATGACGCTCGTATCAAACAAATGCTTAAAGATACTGGTTCATATAATGAAGACGGTACTTTAATTACAGAAAAACAAGCTAATAAAAAAGAAGCTGCAAGAATAGCTGAACAAAAAGCTTTACAAGACCAAAAAGATGCATCAAAATTAAAAAATGCTGAAATGGCTTTAACAGGTCTTAAAGCAGCAGCAGGTATAATATCTTTATCACAAGCACTTAAAGCACCTGAAGTTGAAACTCCTGAGCTTTCACCTTTATTGTTAGAGTCTTTGCAAAAATCAAAAGAACTAGCAGAGTCAGGAATGACTTCAAAAGAAAAGTCAGCTGCAATGCAAAATCTAAATGATGCTTATGCTGGTGCTATGAAGAATGTTTTAAGGGCTTCAGGCGGACAAAGAGGTATGTTTTTAGCTAACCAAGGTGTAGTAGACGCAGGTAGAATACAAGGCCTTAATCAGCTTGCGGCTGAAGATGCAAAACTAAAAAGACAAAATGTTAAGCAGTATAATGCTTTAGCAAGCTCTGTAGGTACATTGCAAATGAACAGAGATATGAGTGTTGAGACTATGAGACAAGCAACTATTAACAATAATAGAAAGACTTTGTCAGGAATTGGTGGTAACTTGCTCTCAGATGCGTTAAGCGATGTAGGATATTATTTAAGCCCAAATAGAGAGAAAATGATGGACTTAACAAACCAATTGTTAAACCAAACTTCTGGAAGTGGAACTAAAGCCGATGTTAAAGACACTCCAATAACAACTGCATCTTTATATGCAAATGATGTAGAAACCGATAATGTATCAACAGAAGAAATAAAACCTGAATAATGGACTATTCTAAAGTAAATAATGCCCTTAATGGTTGGGTTGGCTCAGGAGCTAGAAGAGATAGAGCTAAAACAGAGTTAGCAGATGCTATGCAAATGATGCAAGCACAACAACAAGTTCAAGAAAATAACTACGCTAAAGAAAAAGAGCTTAACGATTGGCAAGAGTATATACACGGTATGGCAAGTCAAATTGCTGTACGTAATGAAGACAAAGACAGAATACAAGCTTTGTACGACCAAGAAAAAGAAACGTTTATATCTGAGCTTGCTAAGCACAATAACGACCCTGTTAAGTTTATGAATTCAGGAGGCAGAAGAACTATGACTAATTTTTTTAACAACATCTCACAATCTGATGAAGCTAAAAGAATAAAATCTAACACAGAGCAAGTACAAGGTTTTTATGAGCAACTTGAAGGTAATAAAGGTGAGTTTGCACATTTAATATCTAATCAAGAAAGACGTGAATTTAATGCTTTTATGGAAGGTAGTATTGACACGTTTAAACACAGAAGTCTACATAAATGGGAACAACCAGATGATAAAGCTGTAGGTAATACTTTAGCAGACAAGTTTTTACAACATAATCACAACTTTAGAGTTTTCCAAGATAACTATATGATTGAGTATGGTTTATCTCCAGAAGAAGCTATGGAGCTCACGGAAGATGATTTAAGACCATACGTTGCACAATACGTAGGTGGTGGTAATCCAATGCGTGCATTGCAAAGAACTTCTCAAGAAGGAACAAGCGTAAACAAATCAGTGGCTGGACGTATACAACGTCAGCATAAACTACTAGGAATGAAGAAGGTAGATACCTCTGTAATATCTGGTAAGTCACCTGAGTATGTACAAACTTTACGTGACTACGATATGGGTAATTTTACTATGGGTGTAACGCCTGAAAATACTAATATTATGGGTCATAGAGGTTTTGTTGGAAATGAGCTTACTATGGCAAAAGCTGTGTTAGGTAAAGACAACGTTGATGATATAGATAAGTTTATACCTGATGTGCAAGCAATCAGTGGTAGTTGGTATGAAGAAGACGGAGCTATGGTAACACCAGGTGAAACTATGGGTGATTTAAGACCAGGCGCTATATTTATGGGCTACAAGATAAAACAAGCAGATGGTTCGTATCAATTAGTTAAGAAAGAAGATTTAGATGGTGACGCTAGAGAAGTGGAACATGCTCTTATTCAAGAATACGAAAGCGATGACGTGCTATGGTTTAACAGTTACTATTATAATGAAATAGACCCTGAGCAAACTAAGGTGATGACAACATACAGTAAGTTGTTAGGTGAAGATGCGTCTATAGGCAAGTTTACTGCAGAGAAATTATCAGACGCACCTGCGCAAGTTCAAACAAAACCAATAAGCGCACAATCATCTGAACTCGAATTACAAGAACAAATACCGAATTATGTTGCTCCTGTAGAAAACATAATGAATAAGATTGGTTTAGGTACAAAGAAGAATGATACTACAAAAAGTATTTTATTATCTTTAGCAGCTGTAGAAGGCGATATGAGTTCAGGTATAAATTCATTGATGGAGCGATTTAGCCCTAACAATGCACCAGAACTTAATCAAGCTTTATTAACAGGTACATCAAATGATTTCTACAGATTGTATTTTAAGTATCTAACTGACATGGGCGCAGACCCAGTTGAAGCAGAAAAATACATTACACAAGTTGATGAATTAAGAGAAAAAATACAAAAGGCACTATAAGATGGCTGAAAAAACGAATCCTATTGAACAACAATCTAACGAATATTGGAACAATCAAACACCTGAACAAGGTATAGAGCAATATGATAAAGAGTTAGATAGCAGCTTTAAAACTCCACCTACATCAGACGGCATACACTTTCAAGGAACAGACGTTCCTATGCCTGTTTGGATGAGACCTGAAGACGAATCTCCAATGCAGTCTGCACTCACAGACGCTTCTTATGCAGACCCTGTTAACCCAGTTGAGATTGATGAAAACATGGGTTTCATAGAAATGGCTGGAAAGTCTTTTGTTGTTGGTGTTGGTGATATGGTTGACAGCTTTGGAGACATAGCTGATTTTATGGGGGGTAGTGTATCTAGCGACGTGTCTAAACAAGTCTTTGGTACAGATACGTCTAAACCTATTTCAGATTCGTTACATAATTTTGCAGATTACTTGCATTCATTTGGTGACGATGTTCCTGGTTTAAATGACTTAGAGAATGTTACATGGGATGATTTAGCAGATGTTGATTTTTGGGCTACAGGTGTAGCTCGTATGATACCATTTGCATTGTCATTAATGGTTCCTGCAACATATGCAGCTAAAGGTATATCTGCAGTTACAAAAGGTGCAAAGTTTTTAAAGTCATCAAAAGCGATAGCAAAGGGTGCTTCATCTTTAGGTATAAAAAAATACAGTTCTTCATTAGCTGCTAGAGGTTTAATACAAACTGGAATGGCTACTACAGGAGCAGGTGCTACAGCTAACCTTATAGAAGGTGCTGCACTAGCAGGGCAAACATTAAACGAAGGTGTAAAGCAAGGCCTTACAGAGCGTGAGGCAATGAATGCTGCACACTTAGTATACACAGATAACTTAGCTTCTATGGCGGCTGATATAGTTCAGTATGGACTATTTATGGGTCAAATGGGTATAGGTAAGGGTGCGCTTAATAGTGCAAAAAAACTAGGTGCTAAATTTGCTGGCACAAGTACTGCTAAAACAGTTGCAGGCGTTGCAGGAAAAGCAGCTGTGAAAACAGGAGCAAGTGCATTAAAAGCACCTGGTATAAAGAATGTAATTAAAAACTCTTTTAAAGCTATAGGAATGGGTGCTGCTCAAGGTGTCACTGATGGTGTAGTAGAACAATTTCAAGAGGTTTATCAAGATTGGGCAATACAAAGAAGAATAGCAGAACAGAAGGGTCAAGACTTTCCTGATTATTTAGATTTCTTTTTAGCTGATGAACAAAGACCAACAAGAGTTTTGTCTTTTGCGACTAGTCTTATCATGTCAGGTACATCTAACACAATACGTACAGCCACAGAAAACAGAAGCTTAATGCAGAAGTCTATAGATAATAGAAACGAAACACACCAGTATGTGTCTGCGTTTACTAAAGACTTAGGTAATGGAAAGTTTACTGTTAAACGACAAGTTACAGTTAATAAAAAGAATGAACAAGGAGTAGTAATAGGTACAGAGCAAAAAGAAGTAATAGAAGAGTTGTCAGCAGATGAAGCAGTAGAGTTTATGAGAGACTCAGCAGCTTACAATATGGCAATGAATGCTGTTAAGGAAGGAGACCAAGAAGTAGTACTAGACTTTTTTGAACAACAATACCAACAAGGTAATATAACAGAAGAGCAACACACTACATTTAAAGATACTCTTAAGGAGGTTGAAACAGCTATGGAAGGTAAACCAACTCATGATTTAGATAACATGGGTAAATCTAAGCTTGTTGCTAACTCTTGGTTGTTGCAAACAAGTAAGAAAAGACTAGCACAACAGAGAGAAGGTATTGAAGCTAAGATAGCATCTATAGAGCAAAGCATTAAAGATGGAGACATCAAAGAGAAGTCAGGTAAGAAACAAATAGAAGGTCTTAAGAAGTTAGCCGAGTCATCGTTAGCAGCACAAGAAGAACTTATTAAAGGTGCTAAAGAAAATATAGACGAAGTATATAGAGAGTCTGAAAAGCGTAAGGAAACGAAAGACTTTATATCAGATAAAGCACCTAAGCTTAAAGAAATAGTAGCAAAAGAAAAAAGAGGTGAAGAGCTGACTGATGAAGAGAAAGCTTTGATTGATGATAGTGAATTGTCAAAAGAGTTTTATAAGGCTGAAAAAGCAGAGCAAGATACAAAAGAAGCTTATGAAAAAGTGGAGTCCGAAATGGGTGACGACATGGAAGGCTATACTTTAGATAAATCACAGACAAAAGACGGCACTTATGTGTTTGTTAAAGAAAACAAGAAAGAAGGTAGTGTTAGCACTGTAACCTTAAACCCTGACGGCTCGATAGAGAAGACTTCTGGTAGAATTGATGAGGTAGTAGATGAAGTTGAAAAAGACCTCTTAGAGAAGGAAAAACTAGAAAAAGAAAAACAAGAAGAAAAACAGAAAGAAGAAGCAAAAGAAGAGGCTGAAGAAGATAAGACTGAAGATAAAACTGAAGACAAAAAAGAAGAAGACAAGAAGGATAAGCCTAAGATTAAAATACCTTCTTATCTAAATGGAAAAAACATTAAAGACTCTGCTTTATTAGTTAGAGATATAGCTTTAAAGTTTGCGAAAGCGTTTTTTAATAAAGAGAAAGCAGTAAAAATAGTTAATGCTATTGAAGCTGCTGCTATGCGAAGAAAAGTCAGACGTACAATTAGAATGGGTGGTGGTTCAGATAGAACTCTAGCTAATTTATATGCAAAGAAAGCTGTAGATGGTATTATATCTATACAGTTTTTAGATGAAATATATTCACACGGTGAGACTGCCGCAGCTTATGCTATGGGTATGGGTGTGTTTATTAACCCATCAGCGTCTACAGATAGCCCAGAAGAGGCATTGTTCCACGAGAACTTCCATATATTTAGAATGCTATATGGTAAGACTAAAGAAGTAATGAAGATGATGAGAGCTGTTGTACATCAACCTGTGTACAAGAAGATGAAGCTCGATTATCAAGAAAACATTTTATACGCAGTGCCTGATGGTACTGGTAAAATGAGAACTCTTACCCAAAAAGAAGCATTAACTCTATTAAAAAGAATACAAGAATCTAATGGTCAAGGTAGTTTATTTCCAGTTATAACGAAATATGCAGACTATATAAGAGAAAATGGTTTAGCAAATAACGATGAAACAAAGAAAGCTTTTTATGAGGCTTCTTTAATTTTATTTAACGAAGCTGGTTTTGTTGAACTTGCAGGAAGTAAGCAAGTACATATACAAGACGAAGCATTAGCAAAACTAGGTGGTTTATACGGTTCGGTTAATCAAGACATATTTATACAAGGACAAGCTAAGAAAGACTTTAACGATGGCATGAAATCGTTTAAAGAAATGATAAGAGGTTCTATTACAGAGGAAGAAGCACAATCTGCATTCCAAGTTATATCAAAAGATTTATATGACCCAAGCAAAACTCGTAAAGGTACTGAGTCTTTAGAAACTTTATTTGCTAAAATTAATGATGTAGTTCGTAAGAATGAGGCAAATTATGGTGAGTACGCTAGTACACAGGCTGCACAAACTAAAAAATATAATAAGCGTAAAGCTATTACTAAAGAAGCTATTAACATAATTAATGGTTCTGAAAGTCAAGCTAAGTTATATGCTGAAGAATTTGCTAAAACAAGTTTCGATGCCTTAATGGACAAAGCTAAACTTGATAATGAAGAAGGTTTAAAAGAGTTTATAGAAGACTCTATAAATTTACAGTCTAGCGTACAAAAAACCTATAAACAAGTTGCAAGTACGTTGCTTGGTAAATACGCTCAAGAAACGTATGTAGGCTCGCCTGATTATAATATAGCAAAAACAATACTGCTAAGTGAGCATAAGAAAATTAAGAAACATATACTTAATGCACACAAACAAGCTTTAAAAAATAAAATAGCACAAAAAACAGAGCAAGTTTTAATTAATTTAGATAGTGCGGAGATAAACGATTTGTCTCAAAAGTTTAAAAACCTTGAGCAATTTGTAAAAGTAGAAGGGCCTGTCGAGTATACAGAAGAATTAACAGCTGATGATACTTTTTCTGATTTAATAGGAGCAGACCCTAAAGGTATATCTGAACAATTTTCTACAGTAATAGACTTCTATGTACGTAGAGAAAACAATTCACAAGGAGGTTCAGGTGTTACTAAAGACAACTTACTTACTATATTAAGAAATTTTAAAGACGAAACACGTAGTAGTGATGAATTTGTTGAAAAGTCTTGGGGTAAAATTGAAGAATATCTAAAAGGTAGCTCTGCAAAACTAACTCGACAAGATGCAATATTAGGAAGCTTTTTTACTTATTTAACTTCAGAACTAGATATAATACCTTATACGACGCCTTATAGCAGAATGGGTAGCACCAAACTATATGGTACTGCTTTGCAAGGAGCTTATTTGCAACTTGATTCTATGGTTACTGAAAAAAGTATGTTCATTACCACTGATGGCTTTGGATACACAACAAGTAGAGAAGCTGCAAGAAGTATACAAAGTGCATTAGACTATACTTTAATGCTTGACATTGACACTATAAAGCCAGGAACTACAAGGTTAAAACAAACTTTAAGTTTCTTAAGTGGATTCCAATTTTCTAAAAACGAGTTAAGTAGAGATGATAAGGCGGCTATGTACACTTATCAAAAGAGAATGAAATACTCTCAAAGTGCTGCTGAACTTTTATATAGCGATAACATAGGAGACACTCAATTGTTAGAGTTTATAAATACATATTTCCTACCTATGAATCAAAATAATTCTCAAGGTAATGGGTATGCTTTTACATACGAAAACCTTGATGATTTTATGGTTTATGATGTCGATACAGACTCTAATGTTTCTTTAAGAAATTATTTTTCTAACAATAGAATTGAACAACTACTGTTTGACTCTATGACAATACAATTTCCTCAAGGAGAAGACATGTCTTGGAAAACTATAGCTGGTAAAACTGCAAAAGAATCAGGTCAGGCGTATAAAGACAAAGCTATGACCGAAGTGTTTAGAGCTGTATTTAAAAATTCTCCAGCAATCAAAGGTGGTAAGAGAATTTCTATTAGCCCTGAAAATTTAGCTATAGCTGAAGAAAAGTTTTTAAACAATTTTAGATTTGCTTATCAAAACACAGAACGATTTAGTGTAGCTAAACATGGTAAGCCTAATTATGTAACAAAACTGAATACACAATCAAGAATATTTTCACCAAAAGCTGATGAAATATACAATGGCTTAGTTGCAAAAGACGATGTCGTTGCTCGTATTAAGTCAGCTAAGATTGATACAAATTCTGAAACAAGTTTAAGAAACGCACTAAACTTTTTAGGTTTAGATTCAAGCATGACTTTACCTGAAGTTTTAGAATATTTTGAAATAGAAGCTATAGGGGAAGAAGGTTTATGGTTGCAGTATTCTGAAAAAACTTGGAATAAGCCAATTAGAGCCTCTATTAATATTAGAGCTAATCAAAAAGGCTTTATAGATTTATCGCTTAACAATCTGCAAGGTCATAAAAAATCAGCTAAGGCTGTTATTGCAACATATCAAAGTGAAAATAACAATCTGTACATGTCTAATATAAAGACACCAGAAGGTAATACTTTAAACAAAAACACAAGAAAGTACTTCTTAGAGTACAATAAAGACTTGCTTAACGATATGGTTGTCAACAACTTTGACGATTTTTCTAACATGTTTACAGAAGGAGATATTGTAAATCCTTATGCTGCTGGAATGATGGACAACTCTTACAAACTTGAATACACATCTTTAGATGGTAGTATTGCAACAGGTAAAGATAGAGATAACATACAAGCAGACGAAATAACTAGAAGCGATATAAAAGCTATATCTAAAGCAATTAAAGAAGGCAATACTTCTTACATGCAAGTAATACGAGATTTCTCAGACAAATCTAGACGATACTATGCTAAAGCCTTTATATCAGTTGCAAAAAGGACTTCGTATGGAAATTATTTTAATAATGTAGTCAAGAAAAAAAATGGTCTTGATTACAATAGATATATGGAAATAGACTCTAATTTATATGCAGGAGCTTATTCTAATAACAAAGAAATAAAAAACGCACGTGCAGAACAAAAAAAATTAGAAAAGAAATTTATTAAAGGTTGGATAAAATCAACTACTAAAGACTTGCAAAAAAAGCTTGCAGAAGTTAGAGCTTATCATAATGCTAAAACGAAACAAGTTATAGATAACCACAATAGTGATTCAGATTTTGATTTGTTTAAAGTTGCTAGTCAAAAAACAATAGACTTCTTATCAAAAACCTATGACATTAAAGGATATGGTAAATCTGTATCTACAGTTAAAGGAGAGCTTAACCTATTAGGTGACTTAGCTTTTCAACAAACTATAGATGGTAAGATATATGATGTTTTAGACACAAATACTCATGTAGAAATGATGGAGGCTCTTGACCTAGACTATAGTCAAGCTATTGCTTCTTTACACTATACACTGAATAAGTATTGGTTGCAAGATTTAAACTCTTTTGTAGGTGAAGAATCAAACTATTCAGAGAAAAATAAAAGGTCTACATTATTTATAGCCCCACATGATAAGTTGTTTGGAGGTAGAAGAGTTGAGCCTTTGGTTTTTGATGACGAAAAAATATCATTTGAAGACCAGAAACAAAAGGTTAAGGTAATCGACTACGAAACTGGAAAGTTAAAAGAAATAGAGCTTAATCCTAAAACAGCTGATTCTGCATCTTTTGTTACTATTGACGAAGCTCAAAGAATGATGGCTTCTTACGGAGGTATGTCTGGAGTTCAAGGCTCTTTTAAATTAGTTGGTGCAGGACGTAATTATGACAACAAAAGAATGGCATCACATATTGGTTTGTCTGCAAATCAATTTTACTTTAAAGGACACACTATTGTATTAGACAATAAAGTTAAAGGTGTTCTGAAAGGTATATATACAAAGATGAAATCTAGAGAGGCCTACTACAAATCTAAAGGCCTTGATAATCACAGTGTTATAGCTTACAACTCTGAAGCCGTAAAGAAAGGTTTAGTAAAGGGTGTTAATTCATTCTCACTAGCTAATTTAAACGACAAACAGTTTGATATAAACGTAGAAATGGATAAGTATTCATTTGACGTTAGTACTGGTCTTAGAGGTTATGATGGTAGATTTTTTGGTGTTCAAAACGAACTTGATAAAGAAGCAGTTACTGCAACTGCAGCTAAACAAAAAATAGGTAGTATAAACGTGTTTTATGACCATCAAGACGCTTCAGTGAGAGCTGCAACTAAAAAAGTACACGTAGCATACGGTAAAGCTTTAGATTTACAATATAAAGATAATCTAGAAGGTTATTCTTTTGAGGGTCTAGCTAAACAAGATTTAAATGCATCTTCTATGCCACCTGCAATTAGAGCTATGTTTTCTCAAGGGTACATGTCTTTACCTGCAATGAAAGACGCAGCATACCAAATTGCTTCTTCTAAAATTAAAAAGAATCAAAAACTTAGAACTAAAGGTACACTTTCTATACAAGAAACAGACTTAATAGAAGGTCATGAAATAAAAGATGGTAAACTTATAGAAACTGATGATACACTAAAACCAACAAGTGTAGAAGAGGTTAATGGAGAAATGGTAGTAGAGCATGCTGAAGCTATAGTAAGTGGACATATGGCTCGTAAACTAGGCGTAAAAGAAGGTGATTTGTTTTTAGCAACTCGTATACCTGCTTCATCGGCTGGTTCAACCATGGTAATGAAAGTTAAAAAAATATCTAAGAAAAGCGGTAACACTATAGCTATTAGTTCTAAAAGCTCTGAAATTATTGGTGCAGATTTAGATGGCGATATGTTACACATAAATGTTTTAGATAAAAGCAAAAAATTATCTGAAATAGCTCAAGCTAAAAACGACTTTATACAATCTATTATAGACTTGTATTCTATGCCTGAAACCATAAACATGTTGACTCAAATTATTGAATTTGACAAGAACATTGCAGAGCCTTCAAACATGGCTTTATATGGCAATAAAGAAGGTAGTACAGATATAAATAACGATTTAAGTATTTTAGGCGCTAACAACACTTTTGCAACAAGCAAGGGTAATGTACCAATGATTGGTAATATAGCAGCACAGAACCTTACATTTAGTTATATAGCACAAAACAACCCTAGGCTGTTCTTTGAATTTAGTGAAGACCAAAAAAACCCTATTACCATTAAAACTAAAAGCAATAGAAAGGGGTTTACTAATCTAAGCAATACAATAAACAGAGATGGTAAGGGTACTTTTTATGAACTGTGTAATTACTTAAATCTTATTTTAGATGATGGTAAATATGGTAATAGAGCTAAGTTTCAATTTGTAAAGTCTACAGCAAGCCAATTTATTACATTGATTAAATATGGTATGAAGCCTGCTGAAATTTCATTGTTTTTAAAAGAAGTAAATTTTGCAAGCTTTGATAACATGGAAACTTCTGAGGTTAAAGAATTGACTGAAAGAGCTGCACATGATTTGTTTAGAGATAAATATCCAGGCTCAAAATATACACCATCAGTTAATGAAATTATACAAGAAATTTTTGTTTTAAACGGAAGCCTCGAGTTTGATTTAGCAGCAATGACTGATAAACAATCTCCTTTCTATAAAAAAGAAGGTTACAATAAAGAAGCCTTATTGTTTAACCACGTAATGAAACAAGTAAGTCAAGACATATTAAACCTTAGTTTATTTGTGAGTCTAGACAAAAGATTTAATGTAGATACTATATCAGGTTTATTTGAACATCAAGAAGCTGTTGCAGCACTAAATAGACAGGAAGATATAGAAAAAACACAATCTAACAATCCAGTTTTTTCTAATTTCAGAGACAAAAACTATAAACTTATTAAGCAAAGCTTAGATGAAAGTACACAGCTAAATAACGGTTATAGCAAGGGGCTGTTAGGTGACTTTACAATAGATGAAGTTATTACAACAGACAATGATGGTATACTTAATTCTGAACGTGCATTAGCACCGAAACAAAGTGAAACTGACCCAGACGTTTATTTACCAATAAACATCTATTCGGACTTTGATGATGTTGCTAGTAATGCTGATAAAAACAAAAATATAGTAAAAGCATTAAATTTTGGTAGAATGCTTATACATTCTAATTATGATGTAGAAACTGAACTTAACAAACTACACGAAGAAATGTTAGGCGAAGAAAGTCCTCTTTCTGATTGGGCAACATCATCGGTCGAGCTTAAAATGTTTAACTTATTTGACATGGCTTATACTAAAATATCAGACGATGTACAAGCTAATAAATATAAAGGCAACAAGTGGTTAGATAGAGAGAACGGAATACTTAAAATAAGACCTAGAACCTCATTTGTTACTAATAGCAAAGGTGTAATATCACAAGTTAATAATTACGACGTATCTATAGATGTAGAAAAGGTATCTAAACAATTAGAATTTGTTGAGCAAGTAGACTTGTATAAAAAAGATTTTGCTAAGCTTAGCCCTAAAATGAAAACGTTGTTAGTACTTACAGACTTTTTAAACACTGGCTGGGGAAGTAAAAATTCTGGTACTTCTATGATACCTTATATGGATAATAATACTATTTCTAAAATAGATAATTATTATAAAAAAGTACAAAACAATGAAGACGTAAGTACTTTTGATGGTGACATGGAAATTTTAAAAGATAGGCTATCTGATAAGGTAAACTTTACAGGCATACCTGCAGTTGATAATAGAAGAATTGCAGCTATACTTAATCTAATGGTAAACGGTGTAGATGCACAATCTAGGACTATAAAAGAAACAGGCGAAGTTGTTGCATACAACTCTTATAATGGTTTATATCCTACCTATTCGAAATCTTTAAATCAGGGTGGTTTTGCAAATGAATCATCTTTTACTAAAGATTTGCATCACAAAACTGAAATATCATCTCGTACAGGAATAGAATTAACATCTAAAAAAGATGGTTATGTGTACAAAAAATCTGAATACCAATTTAAACAAAATACAAGTTGGCCACAATTAGCCATTACTACTTTAAGTAAAGAAATTGCTAATGACAAAAATTCAGTGGAATCATTTATTACATATGAAGACAGAAATGCTTTAATAGACGAGATTCAAAATGATTTAAAGAATGAACAAAATAAAAAATACCTTAAAGTTCCCACTCATGGTACGCAAAATTACGGTGCTGTAGGTGAAAAAATGAATAAAAGAGACTACTATAAAACTCTATTAGAGCAGCTTGTTAGAGAAGGTAAAAGTAATGTTAGAAAACTTTCAGACCTTAATCAAAATGAAATAGACCAGCTAGAAAAACAATATAAGGTTTATGAAAAGTCTGTAGAGTTTATCAAAGGATTATATACACAAGACAAAGATTTGTTTAATAACTCTACATACAAACTTAACTATAAAGACAAAGCTAATAGTTTTTCTGCGTTAAAACTTAAAATGAATGCAGTATCAGAAGCGTACAAAGAACTACGTGATGAAATTAAAAGCAAGAGAATTGCTTTAGGTAAAGAGAATTATAATGTAGACCCTATAGCAGCAGCTTCCCTTATACAGTACATGCAATACAAATTCAGTGAACATATTACTGAATACCAAATTGCTGATTGGGAAAACAAACACGGTAAGAGTTTTGTTGAAGAAATTACAAAACCTAATTCTGAGCTTAGAAAAAAAGATATAGGTTTATTAGACTTAATATGGTCACCTGGTGATTTTGGTAAAAGCAAACCTGCTATAGCGTATATTAATAAAGAGCTTAAAGGCACACACATGACCTTTACTAGAAATATTTCTTTGATGACTGAAGAAATGAATGGTAAACTAGATGCTTTGTACAAAGAAAAGTTTGGTGATGGTATGCGCTCTAAGGGTATAGCTTTGATGAAAAAATACATACCGTTTGGAACTTTATCTTATGATGAAATACTATTTGGTAATTTCTTTAGTTTTAACGACAGAGACAGAAAAGGTATTAAAAAAACCATTAACAAAGATGGTGAAGTTACATACAGAGATGTGTCTAATTTAGAACTTAAAAGTATTTTCTTTTTTTCTAGAGGTAAATTTGCTAATTCACATGAACTAAAAAGCGACGAGTTTTTAACTAAGTCTAAAGATAAGGGTGGGGCTGGTTTATCCAAAGCAGAATTAGATTATTTAAAAATGTATGTAAAGTATACAAACTTCTACAGAAACATGATTGAGGCTAAAAACCTTTACAAAGCAAATAAAGGTGCTGCATATATACCTAACATAAACTCTTCTACTTGGGAAACTTTACACAGACGTGGTTTATATGGTATGTACTTCCAAATGTCTAAAGGGGATGAGGATTTCCAAGACATTAAGATTACAGCAATTAACCCAATTACTAATCAAGAAGAAACTCTAGATTACTTTAGTTGGAAAGCAATATACATGCATGCACCAGGTGAAAAGTTTACAGTGTACAGACCACAAAAAACTAAAAGAGGTGTTACAATGGTTTCTAGAGAAGAAACTAGCTTGCAGCAAATGACTGCTTTAGAAAGAAGAAAAGGTTTTAATGAAATTAAAAGTAAAGCTAAAAGTATTTGGGAAGCAAGGAAAGATGATAATGGTGACTTTGTAAAGATACCGAGTGCATTAAATCAATTAATGAATTTAGAAAGTGAAACAGTTATAAACAGAAGTTTACATAGACGTTCTATGTCGTCAGCTTATTTAGCTACTTTTAATATGCACAAAGCTTTATCTAATTACAATAGGTTAATGATGTTTCAGCATGGTAATCAATACAAAGATAAGAATGGTGTATACCATCATTTGTCTTGGGCTGGTGACGATGGATTCGAAGTGGTAAACCCTATTAGTCCTGACACATTTCCTTTAGCATTTTCAGGATTTAACGAAAAACTAGGAGAAGTTGATGCAGCAATATCTTCATTAGAAATTAAAGACAACAATCCAAACGCTTTTAAGTATTTAGAAAAAGTAGTTAAAGGTGGTTTAATTAAAAAAGAAAAGAATTTAACTTGGACAGATAGCCCATACAAAATACTTAATCAACAACCAGAAAAAGTTGTAGTAAACTTCTTCACCCAATGGACAATGTATGTTGCTTTAGGTCTAAACTTTAGTGCTGCAGCAGGTAACGTGCTTATTGGTAAGTTTAATGCATACAGACAAGCAGGAGGTAAAGCTCTACTTAAAGGAGAAGCTAGATTCTGGGGTCTAAATAAAGATACTGCTTACAACCCATCAGATAGAGAGAAAGCTAGAAAAATGATTAGCACTTTCGGTATTTTGACCTATAGAGCTGAAGAAGTTGCTGAAGGTATTGGTGGTAGCTCATTGAGTAGTTTGTTTTTTGGCCCAATGGTACTAGCAGAAAACTGGATACAACAAGCATCTTTCTTGGGTAATTTAGAGCAAGAACAATGGGATTCGTATTTTATCAATAAAGACGGAGAACTTGAACATAAAAGCGATAAAAAAGGTATTACTGAAACTGAACGCTTAGAGTGGGTAGAAAAATCTGCTGACTTTAAAAAACGTACAGGTAAAAATCTTAAACTTACAAAAGAAGACGTTGCTTCGTTAGAGCGTAAAGTAATTGATGTGCAAGGTAGAGGTTACTCTGAAACCGATATACGTTATATACAACTTTATTCATTAGGTAATATGGTTATGCAATTCAAACGTTGGTTGCCAACCTTTTTTGCTGATAGATTAAGACGAGAAGATGTAAATGATTTAGGTGATATGACAATTGGCTCTATGGTAGCATCTAGAGATTTCTTAGTAAAGATGTGGACTGAAGGCAAAATGTCTAATCCTAAAGAATTTAAAAAGGCATACAATGCTTTACCTAAGCACAGACAAGAGGCAGTAACTAGATTCTATAATGGTACTACCGCTACTACTCTAGCTGCGCTATTATATGCTCTTGTCTTGCACGGAACAGATGATGATGAGTGGGATGATACAGAAAAAATGATGGAAAAGTTTCTTGGTGATACAATGCTTATGGTAAATGTTCCAAAGCTTATATACATGACTAACATACCAGCCACCGATACTATGGAAAATTTAGCTTTAGCTATATCACATGGTATTGCTGGAACAGAGTATCAAAGAAAAGCTAAGTATGGAGACAAAGGAGACGCTAAAGCTATGGCACACTTTGCAAGACTTATGCCTGCATCATTACGCTCAGTGTTAGAAACTGGTAGCGCAGGTAAAAGTAACAGAAAATTAAACTAAATAATTAGTATATTTGTTAAAACAATTAAAATGGCAATACAGACACTAAAAGCAGACATAGCTAAGGAAGTAAATATTACAGCTCGTAGAAATGATTCATTTCAATTATTTCTAGAAGTTAAAGACTCTAGTGGTCTTATGGACTTAAGTGGTTTGCAAGGTTCTTTGCCTCATTACCAAGCTAAAATGTCTATTATAAACCAATCAGGCGAGCCTGTACTTAATATATACAGTTATTACTGGAAAGCTGTTGTTCCTGATAGTTCTGGTCACCCAGCAAACACTACGAGCGCAAACAGTAGTCAAGAAGGTCATTGGTCAGGTGATGCAAATACTGAAGGTATTGATTTAGTTGGACAAACAGGCGGTGCTTCTAATACTAAAGTAGTATTAACTGTTCCTTTTACGCACATGGCTTTTCAATCAGGAGATTATAAATACGATTTTCAAATAAGAAAAAACACAAGCATTGACAATACTAATGAAACAGCTTGTGAGTATACAACGTGGTTGTTTGGAACATTTACTTTAAATGCTGATATAACACAGATATAATGGCTCACGAAATAACAGTTAATGTTAGTACACCAACTGAAGAACTCACCATATCAGGCTATCCTGATGGGTTAGTTATTACAGACGTGAGCGCTGGTAGTCCATATGTTGTGGCTGAGCCTTCGAATACAATAAATGTTTTAGGTGAGTCTGGTGCTACTATAGTAACTGCTAATACGTATGCAGATAATAGTGCAGATGTTATAAATATAGGAGCTCAATTAAATGTTACAATAGGTACATTACTTGAAAGTCCTGTTGCATCTGAGTTAGATGGTTTTAAATATGCTTATCCAAACTTTGTAGACGCAGGAATAACCACAACTATTCATGGACCTACACATAAGTTTGGCGATGTAGTTTTCTTAAAGTCAGATTTATCCGATACAGCAAATGAATGGGGAGCTGTTTGTAAAACAGCAGATGTTAATGATATAGACAAAGGAGCTTACAATAATTTATTTATATTTATAAGTCATATAAACAATACATTAATTCTTTTACAAAAAGGATTCTTTGATTTAGAAGACGAAAATATATCACAATGGACTGCAGGTAGAGGTTTGTATTTAGATGATGATAATTTATTTGACATAACACCTACAAGCTCATCAGGTAATTGGATTAGGTCTCTTGGGTATTGCGTACCAAATAATAATAATAAAAAACGTGTTTGGTTTGACCCAGACAGTACATACATAAAAATAATATAACATGGCTAATTACCCACTAATATCAGGAAATGCACAATCAAAATTTGATTTATCAACTAATAGTGATAATGATTTTGATATTTTTGTTTCTTCAGATAGCAACAACATACAAACTGCTTTTTTAGTTTTTGTTTTAAAAAACACAGCAACAGACTCAGGAGAAAACCTTTTAATTAATAGTATAGAAGGTAATGCAGCCTTTAATGAGCATTTTACTTTAGACTTTATAGAAGATGGTCAATCTTTATTACACATGGGGCCTGATGGACAAGCGAACAATGTAATAAAAGCTCCGAATGCAGGAGGTTTAACTGCAACAGCTACAGGTGTAACAAATGCACAGCTTGTATCTGCAGCAAGCTTAGCGTCTGGAATAGTAGGGCATTATGGATTATTTGTTTCTAATGTTGGTGAATTACCATGGGATTCTACTTTTAATGCAGTAGGTTCATTTAAAATAGGAACTTTTTACAAAACACTCGATATAATTAATAACCCAATACCACCAAACAGTTACGCAACTTTTATAGCTAGGTATAAACCAACAACTTCTTTTAGTGAACAAGACCTTATTGACAATCCAATGCAGCTTACAATTGGTAATAGTTATAACGAAAAAGTAATTACATTTAATGGTGTTTCTGCAAATGATTTAATTTTTGCCGCAGTTGTAGGTACTGCTACTGATAATCCAGGAGCAACTGATACATTTACTGCTACAAGTGGTGTAATTAATGATGAAGGTGAATTTAATTTAGGTTATCATCCAACAGGATATGACTGGGGAACTGACAGTAAAACTTTAAAATTTACTGATATAAGTACAACACCAGGTGAATATACTTTTGAAGCTATGGGGATTTATACTAAAGCATTTTTTTCATATCGAAACGTAACTTTAGACGGTTATGGTTTGGCCAGCAATGAAATCGGTAATTATTTTTTACGAGAGAGGTTAAATGAATCATATAAACATATACGTGGTACTATAACTGAAGTTGGTAGTTGTGGAACTCTAGAAAATGAAGGACCAAATGTTACAATAACTGCGATGGAGGTAGCACCAAATGTTTATAAAAATTTTGAATTCAGAAATGACTCTGATGCACCTGAATTGATTAACATAAGGTCATCACACAGAAATTGGATAGGTGCTAGTGATGCTGCGGATTATGAACACGTTACAGCGGCAGACATTACATTAAAAACACATTACTATTTTAATGCAATTCGAAACATTAATTCTCCACAGCTTACAGCTCCTGGCACGAATAACGAATCGTTTGTTTTTTCAGTACGTACAGGGTTTTATAATAAACTTACAATGTCTGAAGATGAAAAAAATTTACATGCTGACAATAAAAAATTGCCAAGTGAAATAGATTGGAATGATAACAGTTTTAATACTTTTTTAACTTTAAACCAAAGCACTGAAGGTCCATATATTTCTAGTACAACAGGACCTATGTTTAGAGATAAAATGACAACTTTAGCTGTGTATTTTAGATATAATAATTTTGACAATAATGCTGATGATGCATATAAAATTAACACAGCTGGTATAAACTTGCAACAAGCTAATGATAATAGTATAGCATTGGAGCACGATTATTTGGCAAATGGTACTTATAAATTTCCTGCTTACTATGATACTTCAGTTACTTGGGATAATGGTGGTCAAATATGGGGAACTGAGATAGAAACAGTAGCAACCGATGCTGCATTACAAGTATTTTCAGCTGATGCTGTAAACGCAAACACTTTAGCCTTAAAATACAACATAGATGTAACTAAATTTAGTAAAGGGCATTTGTATCCTAATTATGCAGGTGTATCAATTGCTACTTACACAAAAGTAGACCATGAACCTGGAAAAGAAGAACCTTACGGAGTTATTTCTACTAGAATTACTCCTGCGTATCCAACTAATCCGTATACTATATGGGCAAAAGGTTTAGGACACCATAATGTATCGCACATAGCCTACAGATTAAATTTTTTACCAATTCAATCAAGGTTAGAATTAGTTGATTTAGAAACAGCTAATATTGATGGCGAAATAATTAATTTAAGCTTGGACCATACTGTCAATAATGTTTCTCAATCTACTACTATGAAAAATATTGCAGTAGATAATTTTTACGAAGAAGAAGGTACAACTGCAATAAGTGCAGACATACAAACTAAATTATATACAGCAGGAAGTGGTGTATTAAGCGAAGAAGGTGGTTGGTATGGAGCAGCTGGTATGACTATTCATAAGCCAGGAGCTTGGACTGGTATAAACGTCAGAGATTACGATATATCGACTGTAAACTATACAGTTCTTCACAATCCTGTAAACAATCTTATTAAAAATACAGTTAATCCTAATGATTATTATAATGAAGCTGGTCCAGCAGCTAATTTCTTGTTTAAAATGGAAGATGCTGTTTATGACACTACTACATCTACATATAAAGCAAAAGGTTATTTAGGGGTGAAAAACACAGGGGATTACATCTGCTATATTCAAACAGTTTCTATAGGTCATAGAAATCTAAAATTATCTCATGGTACATATACCGTAGGTAATTACATGGATAACGCTAAAATGTTATTCCCAGAAGGAAGTACTACAGGCGAAGGAGATACTAGAAAACCACACGCTAACTCTGCTGAGCCTACGTGGACAGCAGCTTATGTAAAAAGCGGTAACCCTAGTTTTGGTAATTTAACTTCTACCTATGGTGCGCAACCTAGTGCAGAAGTAAGTGGTGATAAATACGCAGGATACCAGCATTTGACATCACCTTCTGATTGGACAGGAAGCACGAACGATATATCAACTCAATATATGACGCATAGTGTTGCCAATCCACAGCTCGCCAGCTATGTAAGGCCTCATAAAGACCTAACAGGTGAATATCTTTCTCATCCTTTTTTCCATAAAATTGCTGTTGAATTTGTTTTAGACCCTACAAATAATGCGTCTCAAGACCAAGGTGCTTATTACGCTCAACTTATGGTTACATATTTTGTTAATGATTATAAAAATAGATATGAGCCATCAGTTGATGGTAGTGGTAATATAACAGAAGATTTAGCTACAGCAGGCTCTTCAAGCACATGTGAATCTACAAGATTGCACGTTTCTAAATATTTAATTAAATGTGAGGTTACAGCAGAAGGTGTTTTACAGGTGGTTGATTCTGAAGATGATGAAGCTGGAAGTACAATACAATTACCTAATATGAATATAGGATAATGAAATGGCTTTTATATATCAATATTATAACACTAATTATTGGAATGGAACTGACCCTGGTGTAAAAACCCAAATGGGTATTAAAAACGCAGGAACAATTAGTGCCGTAATAGAAAAAGTATATGTAAATAACATTATATCTAACTGGCAAGAGTCTGATAGTTATACAAGTTTTTGTATACATTTAAGGGATTATAATTATGAAGGTATGGTAAATGTAGAAGATACAGACTACACAATTCCATACCCTTCTTATTATCCTTACAAAATAGGTAATGTTACTTACCAAAACATGACTTCTATTTGGGTATTGCCCACTAATAAGTCTTACTATAAAACTCTAAAAAAATTTACTTTAAATGGTGGTTTAACTTGGAATTTTAATTTAGCTTTTAATCCTAAAAATGGAAAAATTGATTTTTACAGAGCTGAATTAGTAGTTCAATACAAAATAGGGGCGCAACCATCTTCTGTAGAAAAGTTTAAAATTAAAGCAAACTATGTTAATACTATACGTGCAATTGATGGTAAAGAAATACCTGAAATAGTAATGGAAGTAAATGGGGTTTCTGCCTCTAATATATTTTTAATACAATAATATGTCAGGGGTTTTAAAAATAGCTGATTTAGAAGGAGATGAAAGAATAGATAACATTATTAATGGTGTTAGTTATATCAACTTATCTTTACCGACTTTAGTAGTAGATAGCACTATTACAATAGAAGAAGAAACTTTTAGTATACCTTTTTTAGATGGTTGGAATATTATAGCTTTACCTTGTAGAATTGAAGATGTAACTAAAATTCAATACTTTGTTAATGATGTTTTAATATCAACTGACACCAATATACCTAAAAGTGACGTGTATATTTACACCAAGAAAGGTTACACTACAGAAGTAAGCAACTCTCAGCTCAATAGGCCAGGATATATTGAAGAGGTACATGATAGTTTTGGAATAACGAAATTACTTCAACTTCCTAATGCTGATAACCAAATTGTAATAGCTAAAGACAACAATGGTAATGCATACTTACCTGAGTATAGTTATGATGGAATTGGTAATATGAGTAAGTACGAAAGTTTTCAAGTTAAAACCAATATCAGTTTTACTTTAAAATTGACATCAAAAAGAGACCACATAATTGTGCAGTCAACAGTTAATGGAATAACTAATAGTTTTGTACAGTTTGGTGGATATGTAAAAATAAGTAGTGGTTGGAATTTTATAAGATTTCCCTTAAAGTTTAGTCAAGGTTTAGATTTTCTTTTAGCTAGCGTTATAAACAACTTGGTAATAATCAAAAATAATGATGGAGCTGCTTATCTACCAGAATATAATTATAATGGAATCGGTGATGTAGTTCCAGGTGAAGGCTACCAAATAAAATCTGAAATTGATGTCGAAATTACTCTGCTTGTAACTGAAGATTTTACTAACTCAATAGCATAATAAATTATGAAAGCATACAGAACTAAAACTTCAATAACTTTAGATGTACGAAAAAAAATGTTTTCTCGTATACATAAAGAAAAGAGCAATAGTACTGTTGGTGAATATATATTAGTAAACCCAAATTTAAATAGTAATAGTTTTACAAATGATAATGCTAACACAAATACAACAGATGGTAAATTTGAGTTAGTTTTTGAAAACTTTTATAACTTTATACATAATATTTTACCAGAACCAGAAAATGTAACTTTATATAAGTTAAAACAAATAGAGACTTTAATAGATATTAATTTAGAGTCTCTTATAGGTATTGATTTAACTCCAATATATAAGGGTAGAGGTTATTTTATATTTATACAAGATGTTTTAGAGGGTAAATATGAAATGATTGGAAGAGAACAATTTATAGAAGCAATATTAAGTATACCAGATAAATTTAATTACAATTTTATAATTCTTGCAAAAGACAGTGAAGGTACAGCACATGCACAAACTGAAAGTATAGCTGTATCACAAATTCAACAAAATTCTGTATCTGTTTTAAGTTGTCCTATATCAGATTCTCAAACAGAAAACAAAGATGGTTTTGCAGCCAACGATGTAGTTACATTATTTTTTAAAAACACAACAACAAATAAAGAGATAATAATATTTACGAATCCTTCAGTTATAACTGCAAATAATTTGTCTACTATTACATTAGAAGAATATATAATAAAACAATATACAATTAAACATTATAACCCTGTATTATTTGGTATTTTATGATATTATCTACAAAAAATATAAATGTAACAAATACAGATTTAGGTTTAAACATAAATCTAACCACTAAGTCTAAACTAAATTTTAAAACACTGTCTAAGTCTTTACATACCGTAATAAATCATGTTAAAGACTTGGATTTATCTTTGCATAATGAATTTATATATGTACTAAATACAGTTAAAGGTATTAATGTTAAAACAGTAAAAGAAAAGATTAAAAAAGCGTTTGTAGATGAAGTTATTGTAGATGATAATGTTGTAGAATTCTTTAATTGGCAATATGAAATACCATTAGGATGGTCTTTTTTTTCATGCCCTATAGATGTAAGTAAAGCGTCAATGACTCATAATTATATGGATGGTTATGTAATAGGTGATAGTTTTGATTACACAACAAATACAGATTTGACTTATAAACCTGCAAATGCATCGACAAATCCTTATATTAACTATGAGCTTAATTATATGGCTTTATTTTTTAAAAATAATGTATACGAAAGTTTAGATGACGAAATACCCCTGTTTTTTAAAGACTCAGAAAAATATAAACAATCTATTGGTATAATAAAAAATTCAGGCGCTAATGCGTACATTCCTGAATACGATTTTGATGGAATAAAAAGCGTAAATCCATTTTATGGTTATCAGATAAATCTTAAGACTAAAATATTTTTTAAAATTAAAGCTCAAAAATATAATGAAATTTCTACTATAAATGATATTGACGCCAATTACGTAAATGGATGGCAATACATTTCCTTTAATTCATTATCAAATATAAATATCAAAGACTATTTACAGCCTTTTATAGATGAAAACAAAGTTTACTTAGTTAAAGATTACAAAGGAACACAAATACTTCCACAATATAATTTTTATGGTATTGAAGATATGCAACCAGGTGAAGCATATTTAGCAAAATTTATAAATCTATAATTTATTATCTTTACACAAAACACATACAATGGCAACTAAAATTTCAATTGACGTAGCATCTGTTGTAGATATTACAGCTAGACGTAACGATTCTTTTTATTTAAAAACAGAGCTTACAAATACAGACGGCACTATATATAATATTGTTGATTCATCATCGACTGATTATGTTGCATTATTTGAGGTATATGATGCTAATGATATATTAATATTAGGCTTTTCATCAGTAACAAATGATAACGCAAATATACATGGTAGTACTATAGACGTAACATCTTCTACGTCTACTTTAGAGATTAATGCTCCTGCTAGTAACATAACGTTAAGAAGCGGAACATATAAATATAAGTATTATGTAAAAACAACAACAGACAATGTAACTAATACTATTATGATTGGTAAACTTAAAGTAGTAGATATATAGTGGCTGAAAACATTATAAATATAAAGATACAGGCTAAAGACGACCCAACTGTAAACATATCTGTTATAGAGGCAGGTTCTGTGTCTGGTGCTTCAAACCTTAATCCTAGTATACAATATGTTGCCACGGGGGGAATAGGCCCGACAGGTGATACAGGTGCTACAGGTAGTGTTTCAGCAGAAGACTCTGTTGTGCAAGCTAATATGGCTACAAATTCTGTAGGTACACCTGAAATAATAGATAGCTCTGTTACACACGCAAAGATAGCCAATGGTGCTATATATGGTAACAAGATACTTGATGATAGTGTATCAGGAAGCAAGCTATCAGATGGCTCTATTAGTGGCGATAAGCTACAAAACAACTCTGTAGACGCATCTAAAATAGCTGATGGGGCTATTACGCAAGAGTTATTAGAACTAGGTGTTATATCAAGAGACCAAATAGAAGATAAGAGTATTACTGCAGGTCAAATTGCTAACAATACTATAGTTAGAGACTTATATGTAGACAACTCTATTGATGGTAACAAGATAGAAGACAATGTAACACTTGCAGGTACTGTAACAGTTAATCATTTAGAGTTAGAAGGTAGTAGCCCTGCTCTTATAGAAGGTCCTGCAGGAGATGATATAAACATTAAGACACACGACCAACTTAATATACAGAACACGTCAGGTAGTACGATAGTATCATTTGACCAAAGTGGTAATTTATCTTTATCTGGAACAGTCGATGGTATTGATATAGCCACTGATGTAGCAGCAAATACTTTAAAGTTAGGTATATCAACATCGCAAGCAAACGAAATAACTGCCAACACAGCTAAGGTAGGTATCACTCCTTCACAAGCATCTGCAATAACTGTAAACACAAGTAAAACATCTTTTCCTGGTTTTGGAACTACTAGTAGCACTTCTTTAGAAGGAGATACAACTACAATATCTACAGAGCAGGCTTCTGCTATTACAGCTAATACAGCAAAGACGGGTATTACAACTAGTCAAGCTAACGCAATTACTGCGAACACTGCTAAGCCAGACTTAACAGTTGATGGTGCTGGTACAGTACATTCTAACAACTATACAGACACTGTATACACCCATCCTACTAGTCACCCCATATCTTTGATAACAGGCTTGCAAACAGCTTTAAATGCAAAGCAAGACTCTATAGGAAACGAAGACCTAACAATACAGCAGACAGACGGTTTGCAAGATGCATTAGACGCAAAAGTAGATGACAGCCAGGTACTTACAAACGTACCAGCAAATGCAGTCTTTACTGACACTGTGTATACACATCCTACGAATCATGCCATATCAGTTATTACGGGTTTACAATCGGCACTAAACGCCAAGCAAGACGCAATTGGAGACGAAGATTTAACTATTGCAATGACTGATGGTTTACAAGACGCACTTAATGCTAAAGTAGACGACAGTCAAGTTCTTACTAATGTGCCTGCTAATGCTGTATTTACAGATACTAACACTACATATAGCATACAAGACGGAGAGTTGTCACAAAATAACTTTACTGACGCAGACCATACTAAGTTAAATAACATTGAAGACAACGCTACAGCTGACCAAACACAAGCTGAAATAAATGCTTTAGGAATTACTGCTGTAGGTATATCAGGCCCTACTGATGGAGATGTTCTTATCTCTACAGACGGTAGCATTAGTGTTATATTGGATAATGATGATGACGAAAATACTCAGTTTTTTGAAGTTAGAAATAGTGCTACAGGAGTTGTATTTCTTGTAACAGAAGATGGTAATGTGAGTTTAGGGGGTACAGTAGACGGTAGAGATGTAGCGGCAGATGGAACTAAATTAGACGGAATTGAAAATGGTGCAACTGCTGACCAAACAAAAGCTGATATAGACGCTTTAGGTATAGCAGCAACTACTGCAGTTGGTTTAACATCAGGTGATAAAACAATTCAGGGTAACTTAAGGCTTGGAGGTACAGGAGATACAGGTAATAATTGGATTTCTATAGACGCACAAAGTGGAAATGACTCTTCAGGTGGTGGTATTACATTTTTTGAAACTGGTACATACGATGTTGACTCTCCACAGTACGGAGCTAAAATAGTATATAATGAAACTGCAGATGAATTTGCTATTGGAACTATGCATAACAATGTGTTTATGCGACAGATTTATTTTAAGAGGTCAATAGCAAGAACTTATTTTAATGGAGATTTACAGATAAGAGATTCATCTCCAGCTATTACCATTGTAGATACAAGCACTACAGTATCAAGTGGAGATGTGGTAGGTATAATTAATTTTTTTAATGAAGATGATGACGGCTCAACACTTAGAATACAAGCTGTAGCTACAGAAGACCATGCATCAGGCACTAACGGTGGAACTAAACTAGAAATTAAAACAACACCTAATGGTTCTAGCGCAGAAGCAGTTGCGCTTACAGTGGGAGAAGACAAGTCTTTAACTATAGAAGGTGATACTAGTGTAGCAGGAAACTTAACAGTTAATGGAAGTGTAAACAAGTCCTTTCAGCAATTTAATTTAAGTTTCACAGACGATATATCAAATCTTCAACATTACTTATCTTGGAGAGACCAATACGAAACATCAACAAGCAATTA
>Ga0208303_1000021_pt1 | contig 57522 bp, 56 predicted proteins | sample CB_VirMetaG_2_FD_184537 | JGI IMG/M metagenome (GOLD analysis project Ga0208303, IMG submission 184537) | Freshwater to marine saline gradient viral communities from Chesapeake Bay - CB_1504_2 Viral MetaG (SPAdes) (version 4) | ecosystem: Environmental > Aquatic > Marine > Coastal | place: USA... | reverse complement strand
CGTTCCATGTTCCTTGATACACAGGGCCGCCGGCTGGCAAGTAAATGGTGTCAATTTTGGTTGAGGCATTGAGTGGCACCACTCCCAATGCAGCACCTTTTTCGGCCAATGGAATAGCTGCTGTGCTCTGAACAGTAAGGTCGTTGAACTTGATGCCGGCGTTGCGTATAAAAGTGTTGCCGCCGGCTGTGGTGCCAATAAGAATGTCGTCTGTTATTGACGCTGTTGTGTGCTGTATACCATCAGTGGTCAACCACATGTTGCCCACTTGTAACCGGTTGATGTTGGTATCAAACAGCATAACACCATTGTCCAGACTCATTGAACCCGTGGTGCCCAATGTGGAGTCTTCTAAATAAATGCCAGCATTGCCGAAGTATGCACCGATCCAACGAGTGTCAATGTTGCCTAGACTATAAACATCATCCAATGTTGGAATAAGATTCCCGGTTAATGCAATGCGATCACTAGTGAATGATGCTCCCAGCACTTGTACATTACTGTCGTTGGGCGTGGTATAAATGTCAACACGACTGCCTTGTGCTGTGGTAGTTTGGTCTTGTGTTGCTACAAAATCAATTTTGGCAAAGCCCAGTGGTGTAAAAGCAGCAGTGTCAGTAAGGTATGGGTTAGAACCTATACGACTGACCACTTGATCGTTTAAAATGCCGGTCGGCGATGAAGCAGTTCCGTTGTATCTGCGTCCCACATACAGTGGATAATTGTTGATGCCATCATTGTACACACGAGTGGGCACATTGTCCTGACCAGTGATGTGCAGCATTCCGCCAAAGTTGCCCGGGGCAACTGATACACCTGTTGAACTACCGACGATTTCTACAGCGCCAATGGTGCTGTCCGGAGTCGGGACCAACATTTTGACTTGACCGTCAGTGTCCACATTAAATGTGGACACATTGGCAATATTACTGTCAGAATAAATGTTGACTGGGCCCAGCAATTGAACAACGCCGTTGCCGGGTTCAAGCACACCGATGGAAAGACTTGTGTTGGCCACAACACCAGTGATATTACTGCTGGTCAATGTGATATCGCCAATTTGTACTGTGACGTTGGCAGAATCAACTGTGAAGAAAGCGTCGCCGCCAAAGTCTCCACCGCCTGCATTGTACTGCACACTGGTGTCAGGTCCGCCTGGTACACCGTTGCCTGTGCCGGTAAAACTAACAGGAATACCGCCAACTGTTGTGCCGTCGCTGACATACAATGCATTGGTATCAGGATTGTAAAACAACCGGCCTTCTTGACCTACGTAGGTATTACCAGTGGTATTGTTATCTCTACTGGTGAAAAAATTCTGTATCCAGGACATAGTCTATGCCCCTTAATCGTCAAATACTTCGTCGTTGCTTAGTTCTTGCACAGCAGCGAGTGGGATTCCAGATAGTTGTTTGATTCTGTTGACAATATCATCACGCTCTTGTGACATATCGTCTTGTTGTGCTTGGTCTTCTTGGTCTTGTTCAGTTGCTGTGCCGTCGTCGTAAACATTTTCTACACCAACTGACTTTTTCAACAGTTCTTGTTTCATTTGCAATGGTGGTAAGAATTGTTCAGCTGGTGCTTTGTCATTGCCAGATGCAGTAGTTCCGTTGGGACTGGGTTTGTCGTCAGCATCTGTGTCAACCACAATTACATTTTGCCCAGTGGGAATAGCACTCAACTGTGCTGGATTTTGCAATGCTGGGTCTGGTTGTCCACCTTCGGCATGCCCATCAATGTTGTCTGCTAGTCTACGTAGTACATCTGAAATTTTCATAACTTGTTCCTTGTGCTGTATTTAGTTTATCTGGGATAGCCTTTGAATGCTTTGACCGGGCTTTGTTTGTTTGTGCTTTCCAATTCTTCTGAATCTAGGTCGTCATGATTTAGGTCTGTGCTGTCTGCTCCCACTGCACGATATGCCATTTTTAACATTTCGTGTTCTTCTTCAGAATACGGCGCTGCCATTGCCGAAGTGCCAATCCAGCTTTCGCTGTCAAGGTCAGGCATGGTTTTTCCATCTGTTTGCGCCACTGCCATCATCACACGATTGAGTGCATAAGTGGTATTTCCCTTGCCACCGTTTCTAAACGTGTGTAAACCGCGAGTGGATTGTTGGCGACGATTGCCCAACTTGCCATTGGCGTTTTTTTCAGTTATGAACTCTTTGGATCTCATAAAATTTTATTACGGAGCAACGTAACTAGGGCCAGCATTTATACCAGCTTGTGCAGAACTTTGTGTTCCCAATGCCGCAGCAGTAACATTGCTGCCAGTAACAGTAAGTTTATTTCCTACGCCAACATATGTTTGTATAGTACTACCATTTGGAACAGATACTGCATTGGCATACAAGTTACCAGTGACATTGGCAGTGTTGCCAATTTCTGTCAAGCCAATCTGAAATGTAACATCGGCACTATTAGCAGAAATTTCTGCTTTGTCAGAGGTCCATAATACATTGCCTGCTGCGTTGATTACTTGTGTTGCCATTTTCTTTTCCTTTTACTTTGTAAAGTCTTTGTACAAGTCAAACAAACTGCGCTCGAGTTTTACACTTTCTTCCATACTGACTTGTCTACGCAATTGACTTGCAATAACAGGTGTAGTTGTTTGTCCAGTGCTCTTGGGCTTGTTTAATCCGCCTGCATACTGTAGTGCGTCATTGCTTGTTTCTTGGTCAGTGGGCCAGTTTGGGCTGTTCTCTTCAACCATTTCGCATTCACAAGTGCTTTCGCTGCATGTTGGGCATGACTCTGGTGCACTGTTGCCCATGCCTGCATTGCGTAACAATTCTACTAGACTAACAGCATCGTCATCTTCGGCAGTGACTGTGACAGTTTTACGATCCTGGCCATTGTCATCAGTTGTCATGTTGATTGTGACATTCATACCTTCAGTGATCAAACCTTCAAGTTGTGCATCTAAGTTTTCATAAACACTGCCACCGAAGTCAATACCACCTTTGGCTTTTTTAGGCTTTTCTTCGCTTTCGTTGCTTTGGTCATACTCTACATCTTTGGCCACTTCCTTGCCGGCCTTTTCAGCTTTGTCGTCTTCAGCATCACGCTTTTTGCCGTGGATACCATCTTTTTTCTTTTCGTCATACTCAATGTCTTTGGTGACTTTTTTGCCGTCTTTCTCGGCCTTGTTGTCACGCTTGACATCTTTCTTTTCGTCTAGTTCTTCTTCACCGTGTTTTTCAGACTTGATGTAATCACGGGCTGTGTCTAGATAGTCAACAGCCTTGGTAATCTTTGCTTGTACCCATTCTGGCAAGTTTTCATCAGACGCTAAAATACTGCGCAACTCTTCGGCTGCATCTTTGGCTTGTGCTAAATCTTGCTTGGCCATTCCGGCTTCGTCATCATACTCGTCGTTTTCACGAGTCATCAACTTGCTCTTGCCCGATGGTCCTTTGGCGCCCATCTTAACGCCAGTGCCTTTGGGACGACCACGTCCACGCTTTTCGCCATCGGCATCTTTGTTGTCTACACTGGTACTGATACCATCTGGGTCAGTACGGCGTGTGGCTTTGATGCCTGTTGTGGTCTTTTCAATGTCGTGCTTGCGACCAGCCATCTTGTCGCCGGGTTTCATTTTGCTCATGTCGCCCATGCGTTGTTTGACATCTTGTTTCATGTCGTCCCAGCCTTCATCAACATCTTCATCATCCATATGATTTGCTATTGATTTTACGTGTCCACGTTTTAATCCTGTTTCTTGTGCGATCATGTCAATACGGTGGTCGCCTAATTCCTCTGGGCTACACGCATCCAGACCACATGCTCTATCTATTAATTTATGTGCCTGCTGAATACGATCTTGCTTGCCTTCTTCAACATCATCATGCTCAATTTCGCGGATCTTGCCAATGGCATTTTTCATAGCATCAGCAGCAACATCGCCCAACATTTCATCTACTTCTTTCTTTGCGCCGGCAATTTTGTCAGCAAAAGTGATTTTGTCTTTGGGGTCTGCCAAGGCAGCAAATGATTTTTCTTTGGCAGACATGCCTTCTTCTTTTACAGGGTATGTTTTGCCGTCAACATCAAATGAATCTTTGTGTTGAGCTTTAGCCTGGGCCAACTTGCCTGAAAATTCGTTGCCTTCTTCAGTCTTGTTACGCAACTTGTTTAGCACAGCACCTGCAACACGTTCGCCAGCGGCTTTGCTGCCATAACGCTCGCCTGCACTTTTGGCAATCTTAGAAAATTGCTTGCCTGGCTTGCCAATGTCTTTGCCAGCGGCAGCAGCTTTGGCACTGTAACTAGACTCGAGAATAGTTTTTAACTCGCTTTGCTGAACACTTTCAGTCGCTTGTGTTTTTGCTTCGCTGTCTTTGCCAGCAATTGATGCTAGTGTTTTGTTTAGGTTGTAAAAAAAGCTCATTGTATTATCCTCTTGGGTTGTAGCCAGTTGCTGGCTTTGCTGGACGCTTAACGTTTGTCATAGGACTAGTGTCGCCCATTGGTAAACTGTTGGTAGTGACAGCAGGAGGGGTTTTACCACCGGCCACTGTGAATGCACTACGGTACGTGTTTTTTAACACTGCATGATCTTCTGGTGCGGCTGCATAGTCTTTGTACAAGGCTTTTTGTTCAGCATCAGGAGCAGGATAAGGAGATGTCAACAAATCCTTGTTTTGCGCTTCAATGTCAGCAGTCAGTTTGTCGTTGCTGTTTTCGTAAGGCACAGTCAACATACGTACACGATTTGGATCAAGGCCCAACAACTGTGCTATTTGTTGAATTTGTGGTTCAATAGCAGGATAACGGAACTCTACATCCATGTGTGTGCAACTTTCATTGTCAAACGCTGGAAAGTCTGCTAGTTTGGCCATTACAGGCGTGGTTTTTGGTGTAGAAATCTTGACAACGTCAAACTGTTGAAGTTTTTCTTCAAGCGCCTTGACCAAGTCTTTGGGAGTATCGCCCGCAATTTTAATGCGGTAGTTGTATACTCTTTCGTTTTCTGACAAATATTCTCTGAAATGTTTCATAATTAATCCCTATACGATATTTATGCTTGTTTATTCTTTTGATCTCTTGCGCCAAGTAGACGTTCAAGTAGATCATTGCGACTCAGTACTTGCCCTTCGGCAGTCTCGATAGTTTCAGTGTCATCATCGTTTTTACCACTGAGTTTTTCTTTGTCAAGATCCAGTTTGGCTTTTTGCATCTGCAACTGAATCATTTTTAACTTTTTGTTCATCTTGGCAGTTTTGGCAGTGAGTGCATGTCCAAGCATAGCGCCTGCTACTGCAAATATTTCACTGGCATAACGACTGTCAACCTGCATGCCAAGATCCATCAAATCATCAAATGTTTCAGTAGCTTTGGTTGCCAGTTGATCCATTTCGTCATCGCTTGATTCTAATCCACGCACACCAGGTAAGGCTGCGTCAATCTTGTCAATGGCACTGTCGATCTCTGTTATAGCGTACTGTGCAGTAGCAACATCAGGCACAGTTTCCTCAGAGTCAGCAGTGGTTGATGGCAAATCAAACAGTTCTTCTAATTTTCTAGTCATACCGTATTTACCGTATTAACAGTGTTGCGTGGCTTATTTTCCACCTTGGTGGAACATGTCTTCTTCTGTGATAACTCTAAACTTCAATCCGTTGCGCTTGCACCATTTGGTAGCTTGATCCCATTTGGCATAGTTGATTGCCACAACCATACGATCTCGGTTGCTCATCTTACTTTCAATGACACTTTGCTTTTTGGGTTTTATTTCAATCAGTTCGGCAATCAGCGTGTTGTTTCGTGTTTTGTAAGTTATCAAAAAGTCTGGAACATAGATGCTTTGTTTTCCTGTGACGGGATTGCGATAAGGTATTTGTATTGATTCACTGGCCCATTGCATCACATTATCGTTGTTGTCAAGGAATCGCATAAATGCCAACTCCCATCCTGATCTGTAACGCGGAACACCGTTGCCCACATACTTGGCAGTGTTTTTAACTGTGTACGGGCCTTGTGCAAACTTGCTCATGCTCTAACATTTCGCGCCGCATAGTAGTTGGGTTGCACAGGTTGTGACACACCCAGCAATGTACTATTGCTACGCAAGTTGTTGAGATAGTAAGCAATAGTTATATCTAATTCAGCAGGACCAGTTGACGTTTGTATTTGTTGTAACAAAGTCATAGCAGATATGCCTTGTTGATTTGCAACTCTAAATATGGCTGTTGTGAAATTTTTGGCTGCTGATTTTGTGGTGTAGATTGATTCAAAATATGAAAGCACTGCATCCCACTCATTCACAGGCACAACAGATTCAAACCCGTAAAAGTCGTCAAACACACGAACTGTAAGGTCTACGTTATAATTGGGATCGTTGATTGTGCTCATTTTGGTGCCTTGGGAAAGAATTGACTATTTGCAGAATTGGTAGCGTTTCTTAGTGCGCCGGGTAACCCGTTGCGTAGTATGTCTTGTTGTGCTGTTTTGGAATCATTTCTGATAAGATCACCAATAGAATTATTTTTCAGTACACCCTGAACATTAAGAGCTTTTTGTACGCCACCCAACACATTGGCTAGGCTTCCTTGGCCGGATGCCAATGCTTGCACATCTTCAAGAATGCCAACACCTGCATCCAACAAGCCGCCTTGACCCAGCACAGTGGCTTGGCTACCTTCACGTGCCAATGAACTTCTAATTTGATCGTAATGGTCAGGATCGCCGAATCCGACAACATTGGTGTCAGGACGGCTTGCGCCAATTGCACCAGAATAATATTTTACAGTTTCGTAACGTATTGTAACAGTATGTGTCATTGTGCCGGTGCCTTGTGCATAATCATATGTGTCATGGCGCCAGTCTGTGATCATTGGATTGATCAACACATAGGCAGCAAACTTGTGTTGATTCAAGCCGTAGATTTTGATATCGTTAAAGAACGCAGGTTTTCCATTTCCAGTAAATGAGCCGTCGCTGTACGACTCTCCTGCGAAACCCCAGTCGTTTACAACACGATCATTGTTGTAAGTGTCGCTGGTATTGTAACTGAATCCAGTTGGAGTTGTTTGTAGGTTTCCGCTGGTGCCGTTGGTGTTGGGCACGCCTTCGTATTGGTTAACAGGGTCCTTGTAATAGTAATTGAAGTAATTGTACCACAAGTTGCGAATTAAATCTCCGCCATCATCGTTGAACGTTATTTGCACAGGCTGATAGTTGATTTTGGTCTGTACTAGACGTTTACGATTATATTGGTTCAAAGTTTCAACTTCAAGTTGATAACTGGGAAGATCAATTGTTTTAACTGACAAGCCTATGCTGGCAGCGTCTCCATTGCTCAGCATTTGCTGCACACCAGGAATTTGTGGATTTAAATTAAAGTAAGTGTGAAAAAGGAACTTGAGTTTAGGAGCAAGTTCGTAGCCGTTCGTGCGAAAGGTTTTACTGGCGTGGGTATAATCTCTTAACCCGTTGTCACCAATAAAACCTTTAAGAAAGTCTTGTCCAAAACTCATCAGAGTCCTGTAGTTACGCCAGTAGCAACGTCTCCTGCTCTACCAACCAATGTACCTGCTGTACCAACGCCGCCACCTACGATTTGGTTGGCATTGTCAAAAGTAATAGTCATTGCAACAGTCATCGCTTCGCTTGACCCATAATTGGCATCGCCATAGTTTACAGATTTTAAGTAGCAACCATACAATTCCCATGATTCAAGAACAATTGGTTCCACAGCGCCGTTGCCGCCGTCCAGCACTTCGAACTTGGTAATAAACTTGTAGTCAATACCGGCACTGGCACTGGCCATTTCCATAAAGTCCAATTGCTTTTGTAGTTGTTCGCCAACTAGTTTTTGTACGTTTGCACCAGCATCGTCTCGCAAGTTACAAGTGACGTCGGCCCATGTATGCTTGCCGGCCATTTTGATTGTTGAGTTGTAAATTGGAATATCAATTTGTGCAAAGTCAACTGAAGGACGAGTAAAGTCGATCACTTGCTTGGTTAATTCTGTCACAGGTGCAGCATTGTTTGCGGCTCCAAAGTTTTCAAATAACACTCTAAAGCGATATTTGAGTTTGGGCATTAATACGCCCTGTGTTGAAGCGCTTTGGTCACTGGCCAAAGGAACTGTCATTCTACTTAGTGATGATACGGCCATTTGTTGTTCTCCTATATACTGTTATTTATGGTAATCGAGTCTGGTGAAAAAGGAGTGTTGCCACTCCCTTTTCTTTACCCAGCAGCAATCTCTCCTGTGTTCTTGATGCGAACTGGAATGTAGACAAATTCAACTGCCTTAACTGGCTCAATGGCAATATCGACATACAATTCATTGCGATCGATACGAGCTGGTGTGTTGTTTGTCAAGTCACACACAACCAAGTAATCGTACAGCGCACGTTTGGCAACCAAGTCAATCATCAAGCCGTCGATGGCATTCTTGATCTGATTGCGAGTGATCTGATCATTTGGTTCAAACAAGTATTGCTTACCAATTACATCTAGTCGTCCACGGATAAACGCAACCAATCGTGCCACGTTGATGCGATCCAATGCACTTGTAGTGGTTGTACTTGTCTTGTTACCAAAGTTGGTGATACCAACTCCGGGAATGAACGTGATTGGGTTGATTGAGTTTTCATACAACACATCACGCAGTCCTTGGCGCACACCCAATGGTTCAAATTCACCAGTGGCTGCATTGATATAACCAATTTGTAAAGCATTGTCAACAACACCGCGACGTGTTCCTGCTGGTGCAAACCACGGGAACGATACTTCGTCACTGCGGATGATTGTTCTAATCATCATATGACTTGGTGCTGTTACTACAGAACTACCACTTAGATCAGTTGTTTGGCAACTTGGGTAGAATGTGCCCATGTAAGTGTCAGCAGCAATTAAGCCGTCAGCAGTGTCTAAACCTAGTCCATTGTTGTTGCTGGCCCATGTCAACACGTCCTGTGGGTTCAATCGCAACGGAGTATCACCAATGACAAATGCTGTGTTGTTGCGTTCGTTGTTGAGTGCAATCATGTTGGGTGTCAATTCAGGATATGCAGGTGTTGCTATCAAGTTGAACTGACGCTGTTCTTCGCGGATATCAGTGTTGGTATCAATGCCAGCCTTCATAGCCGCAACAATCAAAGCACGTTGTGCTTGACGGCCCATGTAGGCAGCACCATTGGCTTTTAGTCCACTAGCAGTTACCCATGCATTGGTTTCTGTTGGCAACGTATCGTCTGGGAATGTGTCAGCGTTAAAGTAATTTACTTGGTAACTCTTGACGTTGAATCCTGAACGACGTGTGTTGAACAACAACATACCTTGTGGATATAATGTAGGTACAGGTGCATCCAAGTCTAAATAATCGCTTGTTAACAAACTAGTAATTGTTGGGAAATCGCCTGTAATTGGATCAGTAGTGCCGTTTGATGCCCAACGAGCATCAGCAAATAATACGCCACTTTGCGTGGTTTGATCAGCATTGTCAACCACTACCCATTGATCAACTCCGCTTACACTTTCCCAACGACTTAGCACTGGATAGTTTTCTAAATCGCTTGTGTCAATCCACAAATCGCCATACACCAATGGAGACTCAGATTCGTCAGTTTGTGTAGTTGGTGCACTAGCACTGATAATAGGACCGGTAGCGTTGGTATTGCTCAAATCGTAACCACGAACATCGTTTGTCACGTTCTGATAACCTTGCCATGTACCGTTGTCCTGAATCATGATGTCAACTTGATCAGCAGCACTGTAGTACCATAATGTACCGTCTAAAGGATCTTGATCTGGAGCATCATTGCTTGCAGTATATGTAAATGTTGGAGTAGTGACCCAGTTACTCAATACTAACCCGGTTGCAACACCAGCAGCATACAATGTCGATACGCCACGCACGCTTGTATTGAACCCAGCAGCAGTAATAGGTGTTCCGAGAACGTTAGTTAATTGAATGTCGCCGCCAACTGAATGTGTAAACACAATTGCGCCTGCACTGTTGGTTGTAGCACTAACGTAAGGAATGTTGGCAGCACTAACTGCGGCAATAAAGTCAGCTGTTGTGGTTCCAAGCAATTCAGCAGTAGCAGTTGTTAATGCTGCTGTACCAGGTTGTGTAGCACTTATTGTGAATGTATTACCAGATACAAACGGTCCGGGGGTGTCGTCGTCGCCAGTAATTTCTGTTGCACCGGTTGCAAATCGTTCAAAAATAGTAATGCCGCTTGTGGTATTATTTAAAGTGTCAACAAGACCGTATGTAGCTCCAGAAGCAATGCTGGTTCCGCCACCACTTGGATCAAGGGCATAAATTGCGGCTGCGGTTGATGTATACAATGGGCTAGCCTGTTGTACAAACAATCCCAATGTGGCATTGTATTTTTTAACTGACAATGCAGCACCAGAATTAACTGCTGAAATCTTTTGCCATACACTTCCGGTTGGATGCGGTTGAGTTTGTGTAGAACCCCAACGTGGAGCACTATAACTTGGTGCTGGCAAATAAGCAGGAGCATAGTACTCGTCGGCAGTGATACCCAATGTTGTCAACGGTGTGCCTGTCCCGGCAGCTACAGAAACAATGCCGCCATTGCCTGTGCTGCCATCATTGGTGGCAGTACTATCAGCATACATGTATAGTTTGCCGCCGATTGTGGCAGCATATACACCAGTAATTGCTGCTGTGTTGATTGCATCAGCAACACCGTCAACTGTGTTGTTGGGGCTGACAGGAACTGTAATTAATGTATCGTTTACAGTGAATGTATTTCCTGCTGTTAACGATACCGGAGCCAATGTGCCTGCAACTGTGGGCCACGCAGTTTTCCAGTCGTCACTACCAACCAATACCCATGTATTGTACAGGTCTGACAATGCTGTTTCGCTTGTTTGTGCAGAAGTTGGTCCGCCACGCTTGTAATAGCCTGGGTTAAATGTACTGGTTGCTGTGATGGCATAGTCGCCAATACTGCCAACTGTTTGTAAAGGAACGCTAGTGCCAACTTCTAATTGTGTTGTGCTTGTGATCACAATAGGTGCTTTGACTGTAAAAGCACCGGTGGTCTGGTTCCACTCAAAAATACCCCATTGCGAATTGGTGGTGTCTAACCAGTATGTGTTGTTGTTTGGCGAGCCTGTTGGACGAGTTAATGTGGCCGTTAGCTGTGTTAAGTCAATGTCAACACGCTGTACATACACACGGTTACTTGCACCCAATGCAGAGTAAGCAGCTAGTAAACCGTATTCATTTAATTCATAACCGTTGATTGGGGTACCAGCAGTTGTTTTATAGAAGAACGGATTGCCAAATGTGGCAGCCAAGTCACGTTGACTTGTAATCAAATATACTTTGTTAGCATTTGCAGCCAATGTTCCCGGTGCCACGCCTGTGCCTGCTGCACTGGCTTTGTTTTGGGCTGTTGACAACAAAATATACGGTACTGAATTGGTAGCAGCAGGAATGTATTGACTCTCGTCGACAATCGTTACTTCTACGCCTGGTGATGTTAATGCCATGGTCTGGTCCTTTTCCTAGTTGCTAATATTTAGCACCTAAACAGAAAAACCATTGTTATGCTTCCCTTTGGCAAAGGTTTTTATGGTAAATATACCATGGAAAGACCAATTTGTACTGCTTGCAATCAACGACCGTGCGCTGTTAATTACTACCGTGACGACATAGCACACTACAGAACACGATGTGATCCTTGTGTCAAGAAAAAACGTCGTATAAAGCCAGCAGTGGCTCGGTGGCAAGCAGCCGGCTATAAGAAAAAAGCCACATGTGACAGATGTGGCTTTAAATCAAAGTATGCGGCTCAGTTACTGGTGTACCATTTAAACGGCAACTTACACAATTCAAACATAAACAATTTAAGCACTGTATGTTTAAATTGCACTGTTGAAATCAAAAAGTCTGATTTACCATGGCAGCCCGGGGACTTGTTACCAGACTTGTGACTTGGTTATACAAATCATCAAGTGTGCCATTGTTGTCCAACACTGCATCAAACTCGGTGTTTATCCAGGAGTATTCACTGGCATGGATATTGGATGAATCTAAATGCCGTTTGCCCAATGCAAATCTTGGATTACGATTACCTGCCATGTAATTTTTAGCATGTTCTAACCAGCTGGGTTCTGGGCCACGCACTACACGCACTACAATTCCGCCTTGTGATTTAATTGCTTTAATCTCATTTGGGAAACGACAGTCACTGACAACAACTTTATCTTGGCTATTACGTAGTTTATTTTCTAACGATGCAATCCATATATCGTCATGGAATCCTCGTCGGCAAACTTCTGTGCCCCATAGTTGTAGCATTAGTCTAGGAGTTAAATTGGGCATGTTTAAACGTTCAGCCCACCAAGGATCTACTTGTTCGCGCCATTCTCTTGCTTTGGCTGTACGGCCTTCTAGCATATCCCTGGGCCACCCAAATACTTGTGCTACTGCATCTTTGAGATTGCCGGCAAACGATTCATGTGTAAAATTATAATTGTTGGTTAAAAAATCAGCAACAGTATCTTTGCCGCTGCCAATAAAACCGCATACGCCGACGATCATGAAAGTTCCTTTACGTTTAAATGTCTTAATGTCAACTGTAACATGTCAATTTGTCTGCGGCAATCTTCTAATGCATGATGACTTGTGGGAGGCTTTGGCAACTCTGGCCATAAACCAAACACAGTTCTACTGTCACGAACCACATAGAACATCCACGGCAACGGCTTGCTGTAGCTTTTGTATGCGTGTTCCAGTATGTTCATATCGTATGTGGGACCTTGTGCCCAGATACGTTTGCTTTGCCATATTATTTTGCCAAGATCGTCTAGTGCTTGATCCAGTGGAATACGATCTGCTTCATTGAATGCTTCGTCACGTGCGGCAGCAGGCTGGGTTGCCCACCAGTCTATGGTGTCTTGCTGTATGCTACGAGCTTCTTGACTTTCAAGATCGATGCGAGCATAATAAAAGCGTTCGTTGTAGCCGTTGCCCAGAGGATCAAAACTCTGTGCGGCTATAGTTAGTATTGTGGTGTCGGGACCTGTGCCAAGTCCTTCAAGATCGATCATTAAGTCTGCCATACGTATAGTATAACAGCTTTATAACAGTTTGTCTAGCGTTTTTTATTCAAACGGCCTACCAACCGGCTTGTTGGATTGACTTTTTTTGTTTTTTTAGCTCTACGTGCCTGTATGATTTTTGTTTTGGCACGAGTTTTTTTCATGCGTTCTTTTGCGGCTATGTCCGGAGCATCGCCACATTTGGCTGCTGTAGGCACTACACGGCCTTTGCGCGGGCCGCTGGCACAGCGCCATTTCATAACAGGTGCGCCGCTGCCTTTTTTACGTGCCCAGACCAACTTGTGTTCGGTTATAAATTCGCTTGCTCTCATTATCCAATCACCCAGTACAACGGTTCGGACCCATCAACATAGTTTTTAAGATCGTCGACCAACACATCCATTTGTGTTTGTGCTTCGGATTTCATTGCAGAACCGTTTAGCGTGGAGCCGCCTTGCGGACCTGCAATTGACGCAAACTTTTCGCGAGCTTCACCAATGATCATTTTACAGTTGGCAACCATATAGTCACGCACCCATTGTGATATTTGGAAATCACGCAACAAGTTGAATTCAGGCTTTAGGTTATATGTCCATAACAGTACATTTTCACCGGACCCATTTGGATCACGAATCAACTGTAGTTTTTTGGTAACAGGATTCCATGTAAAGTTCATGTAGCCACCAAACATTCTTGCGGCCAATTCAACATATTGACTGTAGAAATCGTATGTGGCAAGTCCGCCCGATACGTTGAAGTTCATCAAGTACACACTCATCTGCGCTTGAGCAAATGGATCAAAATTTGATGCAAAAGGTCCTTGTGAATTGCCAAATGTTCTACGGAAGATCTGCTTGACTTGAATCACTTCTTGTGGCAAATCATAAATGGCGACACCATCCACAAGCTCTAGATAGCTGTAGCTTTCTTCGTACGCATTTTGAGCACGTTGGCGATAAACACCTAGTGTGCGTTGATAAGCCGCTTCATAATGTTCAGCATCAAGTTCAAGATCAATAATCTGCGAACCCAACTGTAGGCGAACATATTCAATAAGATCTTGTTTTAATGTGTTAAGACTTGTTTCAACTTCAATGGCCATGTAGGAACTCCGTTCCTACTTATTTACCAAGATTTCAGTATGATCAAGTTCTCTGTGCCTCTACCGTTGAACACAGTTTCTGTAGTTGTTAGGTCTTTATAAATCTTTCTGGCAGCTGGCTTGCCCGCGGCACTCATTGCTTTTATGACTTCAGCAGGTTTTCGCACAGTTCGTTGCTGGCTTTCCACTGTTGAGAATCCAATAATACTGTTGCTTTTTACAGTAAAAGACCCCACATGCGAGTCTGCTACAACGTGAATAAGTTTACGCTTTTTAGTGTCGTACAACCAGGCTTCGCTCTTGTCCACCAAACTAGAAGCAGGCAAACTTTTAAGTTTGAGATCCGCAAAATCTAGTTGGTACTTGAATTTGGCCGCACGTTTTTCAGGACTAACAACTTTTGCTTGGCGCGGCTTGCGTTCAACTTTCTTGATTTGAACATATGCACCACAGTCATTGATCACTGCTTCGCAAAATTTAATCACATTGCGCAATTGAATTTTGGTAAGGTGACTGTATGCTTCGCTGAGCTCTTTGTCTTTGCCAGCCACTGCTTGTTCAAATTCAGGAAGTTTTTCTTGCCAAATAGCGGCAATGTCTTTGACCATCTGTGGTGCCACATTCATGCCACGAATTGTAGCAATGGGTTTGTAACTTGCACTCATTTTGGCACCATCTGCGATAAACTCGTCAAACATGCCTTCTAGTTCGCCAGCACATTCGCTTAGTTTTTCTCGCAATCGATCTTGGATAGTGATCTTGACAATGGTGGCCGCATTGGGATCTGCTACAACTACTTCTTGTTGTTTTGAGCCAAGTGTTTCGTTGAGCATTGTGTCGAGTTGTGTTTGCTCGTGCTCAGTGAGTTGCAGTCCTACCATGCTCATGCGACACAACCAGGCAGTGGTCAACCGTAGAGTAGCATCGCTTACACCACGAAGACGTTTGACATCTGCCTTACGACCGTGGTGCTCTAAATATGCAACAACCATCTCGCGAGCATCTTTTTTATTGTAAAAGTAATTGTACCAAGCAAACGCCAACGACACTGCCCCGACTCGACTTTCTGTGCTGGGCTGGACTGTCCATGTGGGTTCGTGGCCCATAAATTTAGTGTCAGGGCTACGTGGGTTTAGTGCTTTGACACGGGTGGCTGTTGCATTCATAAGGTTCTCCAAACTGCTAATTATGCTGTTATTATAGCACAAGTTGTTTTTCTGGTCAAGCACCAAAAAGAATAGCTAAATAATACACTATGCCCCGTTTAAGTTTATATAGACCAAATAAAACCTCCGATTACAAGTTTTTGGATAGAACTATATCCGAAATGTATACTGTAGGCGGGCTTGACATATATATCCACAAATATATCGGACCATCTACAGGTGATCCAGGTGATGCAGATGCTACATTGCCCGTTTATGATACTCAAAATCCTTTGTTTATCGAAGATTTATTATTGTTAGAAAACAGAGATCGACAATACGATCCAGATGTATATGTTCAACGTGGTGTTTATCGTGTATCGGACATTGATTTCGATTTAACTCAATTCGGATTGTTCTTAAACAATGACACATTATTCATTACATTTCATTATAATGATATGATCGATACTGTTGGGCGCAAACTCATGAGCGGGGATGTAATTGAAGTTCCAAATTTAAAAGATTATCACCCATTAGATACCAGTATTGTTAAAGCATTGCCTAAATGGTATGTGATTCAAGACGCATCATTTGCCAGTGAGGGCTTTAGCCAAACTTGGTTGCCACACTTGTGGCGTGTCAAAGCCACACCAATGGTCAATGCCCAAGAATACAACAGCATTACCAAGCAACCGTTTGAGCCAAACAACATTTGGGATCCGGGTAATTTATATCCTGCTGGTACTGTTGTCAACAATGGCGACAAATATTATACTGCCAGCAAAGAAGTTCCTCCAGGAACTCCTATCACCAACACTGACTACTGGACAGAAAAAACTCCAGATACAATTGGTGGAAAAACTTCCACACGCACAAAAGATTTACAAATCAACGATGCAATATTAACACAAGCATCAGCGGAAGTTCCGTTGACAGGTTACGATACTGTCAAATTTTATATTCTTCCTAGCGCAGAAGATGGACAACCTGCTCAAGCAGGACTCACCGCTGATGATTCAAACCCAACAGTGGATGGCACACAAGGCGGTGAAGGCACTACACCACGTGCAGATGGTTACACAGTTGGTTACCTAACAGGCGACGGCGTTGCTCCCAATGGCTTGCCAATCACAGCCGGTGTTGGGTTTCCGTCTAATCCAGCCGCTGGCGATTATGCATTGCGCTTGGATTACTTTCCAAATCGTTTGTTCCGCTACAACGGCGGGTCATGGATCAAAATTGAAGACAGTGTGCGTACTGCACCTGTGTTTGAACCAGCAACTGGTTACGACGAAACCACATACAAGAATTCTTCACTAAGAGCAGGATTTGTCAACAATAGAGAAACTGTGCAAACCACCGATCGTGGTGCTATTCCAAGTCGTCAAAGTTTGAGTGACATACTCAAACCAGACGCAGACAACGGCGGGTAATAAACAAAATGGCAACCGAAGGGGCAAACACTAATCCGTACTTCTTTTACGACGAACAAATACGTCGTTTCTTGTTGCAGTTCACAAGAATTTTTTCAAACTTTCAAGTTGAATACGGACGCAACGAAGAAGGAACTGCACACACACTAGTGCGGGTGCCAATTCGTTATGGTGATTCAAGTCGTCAAGTACAAAATATTATACAAAATAATTCAGCAAACTTTATGACATCTGTTCCGATGATGTCGTTTTACATTTCAGGATTTGATTACGATCGTCCACGGATGCAAGAACCATATTTTGTAAGCAAGACTTCGGTACGTCAACGCACATACGATGAGAACACTCAAACATACGAAACCACACAAGGCAATGCATTTACAATTGAACGATTGATGCCGGTGCCGTACAAGTTGACATTGAAACTGGATGTATGGACGTCTAACACAAACCAAAAGTTTCAATTGCTGGAACAAATAGCAGTGTTGTTTAACCCTGCATTGGAAATACAAAGCACAGACAATTACATTGACTGGACCAGTTTGAGTGTTGTTCAGTTGGAATCTTCGCAATGGACTTCTAGATCAGTACCAGTTGGCACAGACGATGCAATTGATGTTGCAACATTGACATTCTCGTTGCCAATTTGGATCACAAGTCCGGCCAAGGTCAAGAAGTTGGGCGTAGTTGAGCGTATTATTGCCAACATACACGACGCCAACGGCGATGCGTCCAATGCTGTGCTAGACAATGATTTGTTGTTGGGCACACGAGTTGTGATTACTCCGTGGGATTACCAAACATTGTTGATTGGTAATAAATTGCAAGCACTGCGTCCTAGTGCAGTGGTTGATCAACCAAATTCCAGTTTAACACCTGCAGACTCTCCGCCCAGCAACTTGCTATGGACCGGATTGGTAGGTGCGTATGGTGTATTACGTCCTGGTATCAGTCAAGTGTTTTTAGAACAACAAGACGGTACCGAAGTTGCTGGTACTGTTGCATATGACCCAAGCGACGATCGCTTTATGTTGTTTACCATTGACGAAGATACAAAACCACAAAACACATTGTCACCAGTGAGGTCAGTCATTGATCCATTACGTAGCGGTCCTGGCAATGGGTTACCGGCTGCGGCTGTTGGGCAACGTTACTTGTTAACTGAGGCCACGGGCAGCAACACAGGTAATGCAGCCGATTGGGAAGGTACGTTGGGACAACCATTGATTGCCAAAGCCAATGATATTGTCGAATACATCGACGGCCAATGGCAAGTGGTATTTGACAATGCGTCGAGTCCGGACAATTTACAATATGTGACAAACATTACCACTGCAATACAATACAAGTGGACTGGTACTACTTGGGTTAAAAGTTATCAAGGATTATACCCAGGCGGTCAATGGAGAATTGTACTATAATGACACAATCAGCAGTTGGGGTTTGGTTTTTTAGCGTCAGCACACAGCGGTATCTTTATTTGTTGCGCAATGATACAAGACATCCAGATTCTTGGGGATTGCCCGGGGGCAAAGTCGAATCAGACGAAACACTGATGGCAGCAATGATTCGAGAGTGCCAAGAAGAAGTGGGTTCAATGCCCGACTATTTAAAGTTGGTTCCAATAGAAAAATTTACAAGTGCAGATGGAGGATTTTCTTATCACACATTCTTTTGCAGCGTTGCCAACGAGTTTGCCCCAGTATTGAACGAAGAACATATTGGGTGGGCGTGGATTGCCAGCGGTACATGGCCTAGACCCATGCATCCTGGGTTATGGTCAACTGTGAATTTTGATGCTGTGCGTGGTAAAATGTTTACTATTGAAAAAAGTATTACCTAACGTCGCAATACGTAACAAAAGTTCGATGGTCAATACAATTGACATTGGCGTTTTTACGCCACTCTATTGGCATAATGGTTTCTTCACCAACCAACGTAAATTTAACTGACGGAAACACGCTGATAACTGTGTTTACATGTGACATCCATTCACTGGTTAATCCTAGTGTTTCGTTGTTGTATCCTATCATAAAGATTTCTTTATGACCATCAAATGCTGCCAACCATAATATGAGTGCTTCTAAAGACATAACAGTGTTGTATGGTATCAAGTAAAACTCGCCTGGATTCATCAAACAGTTTCTTGTTGTGCTGTAAACAATATTGTCAGTTGAATACGTTCGTTCTAATATATCACTGAGTATTTCTTTGTTGGTTTCGACAGCAAAATCCAACCGCATCTCTTTGGTAATAGACCCTAATCCGTATGTTTGTAGTTTTTTTGAGCCAAGTAGCCCGCCTTTATGACGTTGTAGGCGTGTGTAGTCAAATCGTTCTTTGTCAACATCGCTGGCAATACAAGCAGCTCGGCCGCTGATGTGTTGGTTTTCAATTGGGTTTTCAACCCATTCTCTGTTTTGTGATTTTTTGCCGCCAGCCCATCTACTTTCGGTGATTACAAATTCACCTTCGTAATCACTTCGATATTGTTCTCTGATCATAGTCGGCCGACTGAAATCTCGATTGTGCCTTTGCTTGCGTCAGTTTTATCTTCTACTGCTTTACCAACAACACTGCCTGATGGGGGGTTGCTTTCATCTCGCCATGCTTCTGCATAACCGGGAGTGTCACTAGCAACCATTAAATCGCCTTTGCGGATTTCGCCAATTACTTTTGCAGGAACACGGCCTAACAATGCCATTGCAGGAAAAGTCGGATCATTGCGTTCGTCTTTAGGACTATTCATAACACAGTAAGGATCTGTGCTAACAATTCCGGCAATGCGTTTACTATGTTTTTCACTACTAATGGTAATTTCAGCATCGCCACCAAACACCAACAATGTACCCGGATCATATTCTGCATCTGCACGGTAACGTTCTGCAACGTCAGCATATTGTGCTTGTTTGGCGTTTGTTTCAAAACCGCCTGCGGTCGACCCATCATGTACGCGAATACTATCTACATCTGTATCGATACTTAATTCACCGGCACTTCCTGTAAATGAATTGTTCTGTGCAGTAGTTCCGCGTCTAAATTGTAATACCGTTGGCATCTTGTTCTCCTAGTGTTATGCTTATTTATCAGGCAAGGATGCCCAAATCTGTTGGCGTCGGGATATCGCCGGCTGGGTCCATCATGCTATACACTTCACCAAGGCTAACACCAAATGCGTCTGTGCCGCCTGATTCAAATGGTGTTTCTTGTGTGGTTTGTGCATAGTTATAACTTAAATCAAAATTGCCTTCTGAACTTGGTAGTGGAGTAACTGTGCTGTTTGGAAACGATGACGCTCCGCTGCCGCCGCCACCACTTTGTTCTATCCAGCTAAGTGTGCCGGCTCCATTGGTAGACAAAACATAATCAGAAGTTCCTGCATCACCAGGTAATACAAATGTTACATTACTGGCAACAGTTGCTGGTGGCACAATTGCAACATAATGTGAACTGTCGCTATCGTGTAAATATAGGCCTTGGCGGGCATTGATATTGATATTTCCAGTGGTTGTAATATTACCTGATGCAGTAACACTGGTCAATGTACCAACACTAGTAATATTTGTTTGTGTGGCTGTTTCTAGTGTACCTACTAGGTTAGTAAAGTTGGCTCTGGTACCATCAACGTTTCCAGCACTTACATTAGCTGTTACGCTTAAACTGTTGCCAATTACAACGTCATCGTTCAATGAAAGAGCAACATTGCTTTCTGTCCCAGACACTTGGTTGACTAAAACAGTTATGTTTGTGTCGCCTTCAAATTCAACTGTGTCTCCAGCTATGATTGCTTCAGTTGTGACACCATCGGTGATGCTAAATCCTGATGTACTTAGCGAGCTATCAACATATGCCTTGGTAGCAGCATCTGTGTCAGCAACAGGCGTTCCAATGTTTCCAATGACACTTGTATTGAAATCAATTGCGGAAGCGGCAGCAACATTCATATCACCAATGTTACTTGCACCAGTGGCACTGATACTACCAGCATTTACAGTTCCTGCCGTGGTTATATTGCCGCTATTAATGTTTCCTGTGACACTAATAGATCCTTCGTTTGTACCAGTTCCAATTATGGTTTGATAAGTAGATCCATCATTTGTGAATTGCCATTTAAGAGACCCTTCGGTCCATCTAATTAATGTGTTATTTTCATCGCCTCGTTGAACTGAAATGCCAGCATTAAGTGCCGGCGTTCCTGTTTGTTCAGCTGCAATGGTAATAATATTATCTTGTACTGTTAAATTTGTTACACTAAGATTGGTTGCATCGCCGTTTACAGTGAGATTCCCAGCAACTACTAAATTGTCATTGACATAAACATAACCAGTGCCATCTGCAGACAATGTTAAATTAGTATCAGCAGTTGAGCTGGTAATTGAATCCGTTGCGATTCCTGTATTAAAATTAGTGGCGGCGCCGCCTGCTTGACTAATGGAATATCCGGCACTTACTTCAACATTACCTTTGAGTTGTATTAATCCGCCTGGATTAATTTCAATGTCACCATTGCCGGTTGTCAATATACTAAGATTTTGATCTACATCAGCAGTTAATGTAATTGTTCCGGAATTGTCTTCAAGCACTTTTTGATTATTAACGTACAAAGAACCGGGGCCAACAAATACATCTTTCCACTGGAAAGTTGCTGATCCTAAACTTTGTATATTGTTTCCTATCGGAATAATATCACCGGCACTACCATCGAGATAGGCAGCAACTTCAACATTTCCGTAACTTTCGCTAGTGTTGGGAGCAAACACAAGAGCAGTTGTTCCTATGTCAATTGTACCGTCAGTTGTCAGTTTCCACTGTGTGTCAGCATAGGTAGCACCTTCGGTGACCATGACAATCATGCCGGCTTGGATTTCACCATCTTCGTTGCCGTCATTGGTACGAACCCATGTACCGTCTGATCCTATGCCAACCACTGCTACTGCATACAATCCATTTTCGCTGCCTGTGCTTTGACCTGTTACCAAAACACGATCGCCGGCTGTTAGAGAAACTCCGTCGACTACAGACGGTGCGCCACCGGTTAATGTCACATTGGAAACCGTGATCACACGAGTCGCTTGTTTGTAATCTATGTCAAAAATTTGTGATGCGCGAGGTTTAGTTAATCCCATTTGTTTTCCAGTTTGTTAGCTATATTTAGCCAAAAGAATAGGACCCGAAGGTCCTATTCTTTGTCAGGTAATACCAGCAGTTGCCTGCTGATATAAACCTTTTTAGAAGCGTCCGACTACAACTTCGATTGTACCTTCGGCACCATCATGGTTAGCAAGAGCTTTACCAATGATTGTTCCTGGTGCAGGATTTACTTCGGCGCGAGCCAAACCATTTCCAGCAGATACCATCAAATCACCTTTGCGCACAGTTCCGGTAACTTTACATGGTACACGACCAGTAAATGCTACAGTAACAACATGATCAGCAACCAAGTCACTATTCATTGTGTAAGCAGGGTTTGTACTAACAACACCAGCTACGCGAGCGTCAGCATCTGTACTTGACGTAACTTCAGCATCACCACCAAAAGACACAACTGTACCAGGAGCGTATTCAGCGTCAGCTGCATAGTTCTCTGCCAAGTCAGCGTATTGAGCTGATGAAGCAACACCGTAAATAGCTCCAAACGGATTAGTCGCACTACCAATGTCTTGCGAACCATCGGTTGTAGTAGGTACAAAGTCACCAGTGATGTTGACTTGTGGATTACCAGCTTGACTAGTTCCTAAAATAGCAGTTTGTGCCGAGTTAGTAATTTGAGTAACAGTGGTTGTTGTTGTCAACACACGACAGTCAATCACGTCGCCTGTAGCAGGAGCTTCGGTAAACGTTATTGTTGTTCCAGATACTGAGTAAGCAGTAGTTGGAATCTGTTGAATACCGTTGATTGCAACAATTGTACCTGATGTGGTTGATTCTTCACTTAGCGTAAAGGCAACAGTAACATCATCACCAGCAAACTGGTCATCAGTGATAACTGTAATCTCTTGCTGGCCGACTGGTGTCCATGCAGCATTGTCATACACTTCCATTGAGTTGAGTGCGGTGTTGAAACGCAACATACCTGTTACACCAACTGATGGGCGCTGTGCTGTGTTACCAACTGGAGCCAAGAATGAAGTAGAAGCATTCAATGCCAATACAGCACCTGTGGTCTGTGTAGCACTACCAATACTGATTGTTTCTGTTCCAGCATCAACAAAGAATATGTTAGCAGTTGTGTCACCACTTACAGCAAAGTCAACATCAGCAGCAGCTGAGTTAATTGTAACAACTCCGCCGCCAACGTCTGTAATGTCGTCGCCGCTGATAACAATGTTGCCCAAACTAGATGTACCAGCAGTTGTAACATTACCACCAGTGATTGTACCAGTTGCTGAAACCGTGCCGCCTGTTGCAACATTACCAACAGTAGCTGTTCCAGTAGCACTTACAGTACCGCCAGTTGCAACGTTGCCCAATGTAGCAGTACCAGTCGAACTTACTGTTCCACCTGTTGCCAAGTTGCCACCTGTGATTGTGTCATCACTTGTGATTGTACCAGTTGCTGAAACCGTGCCGCCTGTTGCAACATTACCACCTGTGATTGTAACATCACTTGTAATAGTGCCAGTTGCACTTACTGTACCACCAGTAGCTACGTTGCCACCTGTGATTGTGTCAGCACTTGTGATTGTACCTGTAGCACTTACTGTACCACCAGTAGCAACATTGCCACCTGTGATGGTGTCATCACTTGTGATTGTACCTGTAGCACTTACTGTACCACCAGTTGCTAGGTTACCAGCAGTAGCAGTTCCTGTAGAACTCATTGTACCACCTGTTGCCAAGTTACCACCAGTAATTGTGCCAGTAGCACTTACAGTTCCGCCAGTTGCAACGTTGCCCAATGTGGCAGTACCTGTTGAACTTACTGTACCGCTTGTAGCAATATTACCACCTGTGATTGTGACATCACTTGTGATTGTACCTGTAGCACTTACTGTACCACCAGTAGCAACGTTGCCACCTGTGATTGTACCTGTAGCACTTACTGTGCCGCCAGTTGCAACGTTGCCCAAAGTAGCTGTACCAGTTGAACTTACTGTTCCACCAGTTGCAATATTACCACCTGTGATTGTGCCAGTTGCACTTACAGTTCCGCCAGTTGCAACACTTCCACCTGTGATAGAACTTGTAGCACTAATTGTTCCAGCTGTGTCAACATTTCCAACTGTAGCAGTTCCAGTAACACTCAATGTGCCGCCTGTTACTAAATTACCAGCAGTAGCTGTACCAGTTGAACTGATTGTTCCACCTGTAGCAACATTACCTAACGTAGCTGTACCAGTTGAACTTACTGTTCCACCAGTTGCAATATTACCACCTGTGATTGTATCATCAGCAGTAACAGTACCTGTTGCACTTAAACTTGTGCCAGTAGCAGCACCAATATCTGGTGTCACAAACTGAGCACTTGCTTTAACCACAACAGCATCGCCTGTGATTGTAGTTGTAACTTCGTCAACGTTGACACTGAATACTACGCCAGTTAGATCTAAACCTTCGCCGGCTGTGTATTGACCAGCACCAGAGAACTGACTCCATGTAACTGCTGTTGTGCCAAGTGTACCGCCTGCATCAGATGTACATACCCAGCCTGTGTCAGCATAGTCAGAACCAGTTGTAACAAAAGTAAACGCACCTGGAAATTCTGCCCATACATCCATGTCAGTAGAACGAGCCCATGCTCCGGCACTGGCAACATAGATACCATTTTCAGCAGGAGCAGTTTGGTTCTTAACCAAAACACGATCGCCAGCAACAATAGCAATGCCATCAATTGTTTGAGCACCACTCAATGTGATATTGGCTGTTGTTGCGGCAATTACTGCTGCTTTAACGTTTAGACCTTCAGCAACTGAATCAACATATTGCTTGTTGGCAGCATCGCCGCCGTTAACTGGGTCAGCCAAGTTAAGAATTTTTGTACTGTTGGCATTGATTTCTGTACCAGCCAATGAAATAGCGCCAGCAGATGTAACAGTAACTGTTGCGCCAACAATGTCAGATGTATTGACATTTCCAGCACTTACGTTACCAGTTGTAGAAATAAATCCAGAACTTGCAACATTACCTAAAGTAGCTGTACCAGTTGAACTGATTGTTCCACCTGTAGCAACATTACCTAAAGTAGCTGTACCAGTTGAACTTACTGTTCCACCAGTTGCAATATTACCACCTGTGATTGTATCAGCACTTGTGATAGTGCTAGTAGCACTGATTGTTCCACCAGTTTGTACATTACCACCAGTGATTGTACTTGCAGCACTGATTGTTCCACCAGTTGCAACGTTGCCCAATGTAGCAGTTCCAGTTGAACTTACTGTTCCGCCAGTTGCCAAGTTGCCACCACTGATTGTAGCATCACTTGTGATTGTGCCAACAGCACTGATTGTTCCACCAGTTGCAACGTTGCCCAATGTAGCAGTTCCAGTTGAACTTACTGTTCCGCCAGTTGCAATATTACCAGCAGTAGCTGTTCCTGTAGCACTTACTGTACCGCCAGTGGCTACGTTGCCACCAGTAATTGTGCCAGTAGCACTTACTGTGGTAGCTGTTTCAATTGAGCCGCCTGTGAGTACACCAGTTGCACTCATAGTACCACCTGTTGCTACGTTTCCGCCAGTGATTGTGTCATCACTTGTGATTGTACCAGTTGCACTTACAGTACCACCAGTTGCAACATTACCAACTGTGGCTGTTCCAGTAGCACTTACTGTGCCGCCAGTTGCAACATTACCTACGGTAGCTGTGCCAGTAGAACTGATTGTTCCACCTGTTGCAACGTTTCCACCTGTGATTGTGCCAGTTGCACTTACTGTACCACCAGTTGCAACATTACCTAACGTAGCTGTGCCAGTAGCATTTACTGCGCCACCTGTTGCCAAGTTGCCACCTGTGATGTTGCCAGTAAGAGTAATACTGTCGTTCAATGTAACAGCAACATTACTTTCTGTTCCAGACACTTGGTCAACGGTAACAGTGATGTTGGTGTCGCCTTCAAATTCAATTGTGTCGCCACCTTCGACTGTTTCGGTTGTGACACCGTCACTGATACTAAATCCTGATCCACTTAGCTCGTCGTCAACATATTTCTTTGTTGCAGCATCTGCATCAGCAATTGGTGCGCCAATATTGCCGATAACGCTTGTGTTGAAATCAACTGTAGAAGCAGCAGCAACCAAAATGTCGGCTAAATTACTTTGGCCGGTTACATTTAAATCACCAGTTGCTTCAACGTTCAATGCTTTGGTACTGGCATAAGCAGTGATGTTGACGGTTGTTTCTGTTTCGGCTGTATCTGTAAACGCTGTTACAAATAGGCCTTGACTTTCGTCCCATACAAATGCGACGTTTGTGCTTGTACCACGTTGACCTAGAAAACCAATGTCAACTGAAGGTGCGCCTGATGCTGTTGATGCCAACAAAATAACCGGATCTTCAATGGTTGTAATGTTAGTGTCAATATTGGTTGTGCTTCCGGAAACTGTTAGGTTCCCGGAAACTGTTAGGTTTGATCCATAAACTAGGTTGTTAGCGATTTTTCCTGCGCTAATCGAATAATCAGTTAACTTTGAACTCGCAACAATTGTTGCGTCAGTTATCTGATTATTCTTAATTCTGGTTACAGCCATTTTAAGACTCCTTTATTATAATTTTTCCCGCACAGTACTCATTACCATACGTTCAATACTACTGAGAGTATTTACCGAATTCGTGAGGAAACCGCACTGGGTAGTTAATGTTCAGTGCAGGAAAAAGTTAGGATGTAATGGCGCTGCCGATAGCAATTTGCTTCCAACCACCGCCGCTGTATACCGCTAGGCATGGTGATCCAGAAGCTCCGTCCGAAACATAAATTACCTGTCCCGTTGCTACGTTACTTAACCCGCTAGCCTGGCTCACTGTGTATGTGGGCAATTGAAGGCTATGGGCGGCACTAATATCCAATATACTGGCATTGGTTATCTGTGCTACTGTTGAACTATTTATTTCAAAATTGATATTTCCACTTGCAGTGGTCGCAACTGTGGTATTTCCAACTGTGTTTGTCAATGCAGAAATTGTAGTGGTCACTGTGATAAAGCGAACTTGCACAGTGTCTGACACAATTGGAGTTGTTGTAAATGTCAACTGATCACCACTGGATACATCGTAATCTACCCCAGGTGTTTGACTAACACCGTTGACAGTGACCAATATGCCGGCTGCTGTGGCGTCTTGATTCAGTGTAAATGTATCAGTAACTCCGTCTCCTTCAATGGTTTGGTTACTGACAACCGACAACCCGTCACCAGCGCTTTTCCACACAGTTCCGGTGTATATTTCTACAACATTTGTATCTGTATTAAGACGCAACGTTCCAGCAATCGCTGGGTTTGGTCGCTCGCCTGTGTCACCAGTTGGAATTGAAACACCGGCAGTTCCTTCGATTTGAACTATTCCAGTGCCGGTTGCTTCTAAAATTATATTGCCATTGGCCTGACTGTTGGAAATCGTATCGCCGCTAAACGTAATATTTCCTGTGTCGGCTACGCCAAGCCCAAGAGCGCCTATGTATCTGGCACCGGCAATGTACACGGATTTACCAGTGACGCCTGTGCCAATTTCACTAGGAATATTTGTATCGTTAAAGTTTAATACGCCTGATTGATAGTCAAAGAACCATCCGTCGCTATTTCCAGAACCTGCTTGGAACAGTTGTGTGCCAGTGGTTTGTGGGGTAACTGACCCAGCATCGTCGACATAAACTTTGACAAGATATGTTGACCCAAATTGCGAAGGTACCCAATTGACTACATTGGTTTTCCAAGTTTGGTTGTCAGGTGCAGTGAGGTCTTCGGTACATTCAATTGTTTGTGTCCATGCACCAGGTGTGTCTTTGTAAATTTGTATAATACTACTAGTAGCAGTTGGTATTACTGCCGGAATTTCTCCGCTGTTGGTTAATATTAAATCAGCACGGTACAACAACGGGCTAGGTATACTTTCGTTGAACGCTTCCTTGTTTGCCGGAGGTGCTGTCTTAGTAGCACCAAAGCCAAGTTTTTTCCAAAGATAATCAAGTTTTTGTGAGTCGGATGCCATTAGCTTGCTACTCCGATTGATACTGCTGTAATACTTTGACCAGAACTAAGAGCAATTCTAACCAACACGTTGTTGCCTGTAGAGTTACTCATATTTTGTTCACCAAAAGTTTGTGTATAACTGACATTTGAAATTGCTGTTGCTGTGGGAATTCTATCAGCACCAGTGAGCGCACATCCGTTGCTGCCGTTGCCACCGGCGGCAGTGTCTGCACCTGGTACTCCAGCGCCATTATATTGCAAAGTGCAATCTAACCATCCGTTTATTGTTGAAGTTGGACCAACAGCACTGACAGTAGTGTCGATGCTAGATCCTGGCAAAGCTATCCACACACCAGCTATTCCGGTGGACGATGTTAACGTAATATCGAAACTAGCAGCGGCTTGTCTTTGAAACGCAAATGTAAAATATTGTGTTCCACTTCGTCCAGTGCTCAAATCTGGTCCAACTGGCAAGTAACCTGCTGACAAGTCAGTTGTAAAGTGTTGTGCTGTGCCCCATCGTATGATTGACTCATCTGTTCCAGCAACAGTTTCAGCGCCAGACCATGCATCATCTGTGTAGAAGTTTGTGCTTGCCGAAAACGCAGGATTGTCTCCGCTTAGACCTAGTGCTACACGGACACCATCATTGGTATATACGCCGCCACCTAAACTGTCACTTACTGGAATAGCAGATTCATCAATTCCTGTTAATGATAAATTGTAAACTTGAACTTTTGTCGGTAACTGAACTGTGGTACTTGTTCCGTTGACGTTGATCATTGACGCTTGTAATGTAGCAACTGCTCTTGCCGACCCATCAATTGAAATACTTTGATTCCCAAGTGTGTAATCGGCTGCAATGCCAATGTTGGCATTTGGTATGCCGCCTGTTAGCATTGACGGAGCGCCGTTGATATCAGCATAGGATTTGCTCTGGGAGTTGATAATACTTCCAGATGTGCCTTCGTCGGTTGTGCCCGACGCAACTGTCAATGGAGTTGCTGTATTGCGATATGTTTGTCCAGTTAAATCAGCCACTGCCAAACTGGTGACTGTAATCGACGGGCTGCCTGTATTATAATACGGAACACCGGAGATATACCTGTACGTTCCAGCAGATGCTTCTGTCATTGTTACACTGGCAGTATCAACTGTAGGTACCACAGTCAAGTTGTCTTTGACAAAACCCGTAGCGTTAGTGTTGCCAGTGGTCGAATGTCTCAGTTGGTAATCGTTATATCCAACTGTCAACGCAGCCAAAGTTTGACTAATTCTGGCAGAAAATACTTTATAAAATCCTGTTGGGTAAGTGGCATTGATTGCTGTGTGTGCGTCTTCATCTTCGGTGACAACCAACGAACTGTATGTTCCAGAAGAATCAGTTGCAGTATTAAAAGTCACATTGCCTGTAGCACTGCCACTTATGTACGATGTCAACGTATTTGTCGACAGCGATGTGTTAGCATCTGCTATAGTCGAACTTACAATAGGTGTACTGGTTATATATCGTGTCACGCTTGAGCCAGCAGCTGGTATATTGCCGCTTGTGTTGTCATCTGCGGCCGCTGCCAGTAACGGACTATTGCCCTGACTGCCAGTTGACAATGACAATGTTTTTGTACTCACAGCACCAGGCGCCGTCGGGTTAGTGGCAATATTAATATAACTGCTTCTTGTTTGAACATTTGACTGTGCTAGTGTTCCGGGTGTACCATAACTTGTTAGCGCAACTGTTTTAGATCCTGTTGTGGTATAAGTGTGCGTTATGTTGCCGCTGCCAGGTGTGCCAGGGCTGCCTGCATTGATGTTGCCGCTAGTAGTTGAATCGCCCCAGGCAAAATCAAATACGTTACCGTTTTGGCTTGTATTTTCGTAAGTAAACAATGCACGATCATTGCCGTTATAATCAGTATAAATGTATCCTGTTTGTGCTGTTGCTCCCGTAGCATCAGACTGAGTGACAGCTACGCCAGCAAATGCACTACGCACTTCTGGTTCTACAGAGATTACAATATCACTTGAAGTAAAAGGACTTGTGCTATACCCAGTGTAAATTTGTAAATTTGCTGTATAGTTTACAACTGTTCCGCCTGCTTGTTCTCCAGATGTCAACGCAAACGTATGTGTTATGTTGGCTGCACTGGGATTGCCTGCTAGCCCAGATTGAATATCTACATTACTGACATTGCTGTCGCCCCACACAAATGAATACTTTTGTTGTGCTCCAAATGTTGCAGTATCGCCTGGGCTAGTGCTTGTATCGTTGCTAAAGCTAACTATACCTCCACTGGTTGCCGCAGAATTTATTACTGTTAATGTGTTAGCAGAAAACGCCGGAGTCTGTGTTGCATAAACATACATAAAACCGGTTGACGATACATCTGTTACAGGTGACGGGCCAGCAGTGTCACTAGTTGCTGATAGCACAATTCCATATCTTGTATCTGTATTTGCAGCAGTGTTGTATGTGTGATTTTGCGTTGTCCAATTGCCAACAATGTCAACATTGGCAGATCCATCTCCCCAGTCTAATTCATATGAGGACGCATTAGTTGATGTATTGGTAACTTCGGCGCCAGATCCTGTATCAATTACGTTGTCGGTAATGGTAAATGCAGCAACTGGACTTGGTGTGTAAAGTGTAATATAGTCTTCGACTGTTGACGACGAAGTTGACCCTTTTGCTCCAAGAGAGACATTGCCAGAATACGTGCCGTTGGAATTAAATGCAGTAAATGTTACATCAAACTGGCCACCGCTGACGTTGTTATAATTATGAACAACTATGTTGCCAGCGGTGCTGGTATTGCCGTCGCCAAAATCCCACAAAAAACTGTCTGCATCTCCAATGTATGTTCCAGTAAATGTAACTGCCATAGGACTGGGTCCTGCTGTTGGTGTTCCTGAAAATGCAGCTCGACCAACATACGTGCCATTTGCAATATTCAATGCAACCTGATTCAAGTCATCAATACTGTCAGTGACAAAAGTTGCTGTTGTCCATCCTGGGTATGCTACATTAACAACAAGGCTACTGTCCGTCGGAGTTCCGAGAGCAATAGCATTACCAATTACAGAATTGCCAACATTTCCTGTTGCAAAATCTACATATTTTTTTGAAGCAACGTCTTGGTCCTGTACTGGATCAATAACATTGTTGATGTAATTTGTACCGACGTTGATATTGCCTGTTGATGGTATTGTAATGTTTCCCGTGATGAAATTTCCATCAACTGTGGCATTCCCGGCTACTTGTAAATTGGCAACATTTGCTGTGCCAGTTGACAATAATTCTGTTGTGGTGATATTCCCAGCTAACACATTACCTGAAATATCTAATGCAACTGACGGGGTTGCATTGTTAATGCCAATTTGACCGTTTACTACGTCAACAAACAACACCGGAGTATCAGCTATTGTATCTGTAATTGCCAGATTAGCACCATCTCTTTCAAGATTGTCTTTTAACATCTGTCCTGCAATTTTACTGATAGCCATTAATTTTTTCCCTTATGGGGTATTTAGTTGTTTAACTGGTACTGTGAATTACGTTGACAGGCAAGTCGTTTGGTGGCGCACTGGTAAACGTAATATCGTAACCGCCGTTGACGGTATAGTTTGTGGTGGGTATTTGATAAACACTTCCCACAAACACCATAATTTGTTGCGGTGCACTTTCGGGCTCCGACATTGTGAAGATAGTAGTAACACCGTTGCCAACAAAACTATCAACTGTGTACTGTATTGCTCCGCCGGCAGCAACACTTTCCCAACTTGTACCGTTGTAGTATTCTAGTCCGGCTATATCTATGTTGTACCTAAACTGACCAAACACTGGCATTCCAGGACGATCAGCAGCAGTTCCTGTAGGTAGTCTAATTGCAGTACTGCCCGAGGACGCCACCCGATTTTTTACCCAATTTCCCATGTTATACGCTAATTGAACTCACTGTTATGGTAAGGCAATCTGCTATGTTGGCTTCCACTTCGATCAAATCATTGTCATCAAGAATAATTTTTTCAGTTGAAATAACATATGTGTCATTGGCTGTAATTTCCAATTGCGAATATACCATGTTGGTATCAGCAGAAGATGTACTGTCGTCACTGTTGATCACAAACACATTTGCTGTGCAAGTGGTCGAAGTTGTGTTGCACAGATACATTACTGTGATAGCTTGTTGTCCCACCGCATCAAATACTGTGGTTGGATTAGTGCTGTCTAATCTAGTGTTGGTAATTGCCATTTTTGTTCCTTAAAATATAATGCCGAATACAATTGCTTTGGTTTTGCTGACCAATTCATCGTCTACAGTTGGACTTATGACATAAACGCCAGTGCCACCTGAGCCTTCGGCTTTGTTGTATAGTGCTGCCACGTTGGGAGTAGAAGCAGGTGTTGACACAATATTGGCCAACACCATTTGACCTGTTATGTTTACTTTGGCATTGCCAGCATCAAATGTAAATGCTGCATCGCCTGAAAATGTTCCTGCTCCGTTGTACTGTACAGCATTGAACGGAGCGCCTGGTGATATGCCGCCTGTTGAAATAGTCGAGTAAGGAGTTATTGCTCCTCCGTCACCATCAACAGCAGGACTAATTTCCCAATCACCGGACACGGTGTTGAACCGTAAACCAGCAAATGTTGTTGATGATTTTTGAGCCACCAATCCCATGCTTTGTATTGTACCGTTGTTGTCGTATGCAACTGTGATAAACGGGTCTGTGACTCTAAGCTCAGTAGAGTCAATATATGTGATATTACCAACTACATCTAGGTCAGCATTAATGGTCAGCGTGCCAAGGCCATCCGCTACTGTGATGGTATAATCGTCGCTGGTATTTTTTACTGTGGCCATTTATAGATCCTTTTGATTATTTATCCGCATTTGAAAGGTCGCTAAATCCTCGTGAGCCAGGTTTGTGATATTGTCCAGTGCTGGTAAACGTGCTGTAGTGTTGCCGCAGACACGAATAAACTGTGTTTTAGAAAAATCTTTTGTTATTTTTGTCAACTGTTTTACCCAATTTCCTGTGTATGTGGGTGCTGACCCCGAGGGTTTATAGAACTCTGTGCCTTCGTACATGTTGTTGAATTGATTGTGCACACTGGGTCCCATGTCGAACCCTATAATATAAATTTTGGTATTTTGATCAATTGCTGCTATGCCCACAGCATTTGGACCAGAACTGTAGCCGTAATATTCCTGTGGTACACGATGTGCTCCAAGTCCTTCAATGGGCTTGCGGGTATAAAATTTATTTTTAACAGGATAGCCAGTTTCTTGTATTCGTTGTGCAATGGCGCGATCTGTGGCCACAAGGACATCGGGTGTGAACTCTCGATAAAGAGCATTGCACCCGTAAATTTTCCCCAGTTTTTGAATACGTTCCAACGGCAAGCCAGATCTACTGACGCCGTTTCCCAACACAAATGCCACAGTCATAAAAAAATCCCCACGGTATTTAACTGCGGGGATTGAATGTTGAAAATTAAGTAACTGACTTATTAGGTTGTACTGTCAACTTGTGCTAGGTTCAATGTACCGTCGCTGTTTTGTTGAGTAGCAGCCCAAGTATCAACTTCTGCACCAGACTTGTCAAATGTTGACGAGTCACTAAAGAAGTTGGATGCGTAGTCAATGTTGTCAACTGTAGCAGTGTAGGCCCATACATCGCCAGTGTTGGCAACACCGCCAGCGCCGCCGCCGTTGAAGTCTTGCACAAACTTGTTGGTCAACTTGCTGATGTAAACGTTGGTACTGTCATCAGCAACTGCCATAGCAATGTTCATATTGCCAGCAGTTGGAGTTCCGGCTGCTGCCAACACACACTGACCAACTTCAAATGCTGTGCCAGTTGAGCCACCAGCTGACGCTGCTGTTGGAGTGAACAATGTGCCAATTGCGGCGCCTACAGGAGCACCCATTGCTTGCCAGTCTGTATCGCCAACCGCAGCAATTTGAAGCGCAACACCGACTACTGCGTTTGCAGGATCAATAGCAGCAGTGGTTGCTACCAAAAACTTACGAGCACCTTTCTGACGAACAATTGCGCCTGCTGCTGCACCAGAAAAGCTGTTGGCAATATTTACTGTCACAGCAACAATAGGATATGTGGCACTGACACCAGCGCTGTCAATACCGCCTACTACGCCAGTGAATGGCAAAGGTGATGTTGGTGGCTGTGGAAGTACAACAGTATTTGTGTCCATTGCAGTCGGTGCTGCAAATGGAGTATAACCTTGATCAATTGGTGTTGATGAGGCTACGTTGTATTTTTGAATTTTTAGAGGACGACCCATTTTGTTTTCTCCTTAAAGAAGTCCGATGCAGGTTCTAGCTGCTACGCGGCTGGTGTGCCGCATAAAACACCGTATTGTGTTGACAAGTATTTAGCCATAATGATATTTTGATCCCAACCCAAAAGCTGTGTAAATATTGCCATGCAAAACACAGAACTTCTTATTGCTCAAGGCAACACTTTTAGAGAACAACATCAACCCGAAATGGCATTACAGCAGTACATGCATGCCATGGTCCAGGACAGATACTCTGCCAGTGCATTCAACAACTATGGCAATGTGTTGAGAGAACTGGGTGATCCTGCAGGTGCTATTCCGTTCAATCAGCGTGCTGTGCAACTTGATAGCAACACTGTGACCAACCATTTTAATCTTGCTGTGGCCTACTTGATGAGCGGCGACTATGCACAGGGGTGGCCTGCATACGAAGCCAGACACAACTTTGAACACTTGAAAGGCACACTGCCAGAATATCCTTGGCCTGTATGGAACAGCGAAGACTTGCAAGGCAAAAGTATTTTTGTACGTGGCGAACAAGGACATGGCGATATTATTCAGTTTGTGCGCTTTGTACAAAACTTAAAGAACATCGGTGCTGCTGTGACCATACAAGTGACCGATGCCATGGTGTCACTGATACAGTCAAGTGGAGTAGGGCAAGGGGTTCAAGTACTGACTTATAATCAAGATCCAGGTGAACACTTTGATTACTGGATTCCACTGATGAGTATTCCCGGAAAAATAAATGTGCGTGTTGAGAACTTGCCCACTACTATTCAATACCTGGATCCTGGGCGGCAATTGACCGATGACTGGCGTAGAAACTTGGGTTCCAAAACAAAACTGCGTGTGGGGTTTGCATGGAGTGGCAGACGCGACAGTTGGATCAACCAACACAAAGCAATGCCGTTTGAGCACATGCTTGAACTGGTCAAAACTAATCCCAATTATGACTGGTACAACTTGCAAGCTGATTGCACAGCGGAAGAACAACAGCAACTGGTCAACGCAGGTGTGCATTGTTTTCCAGGTGGTACTCCTGCATTTGCTGACACAGCCGGGCTGATTGCCAATCTTGATGTGGTCACCAGTGTTGACACTGCCACAGCACACTTGAGTGCAGCATTGGGCAAGCCCACTTGGATCATGTTGAACAACTATGCACCGTGCTGGCGCTGGCTGCTGAATAGAGACGATACTCCGTGGTATGCCACAGCCAGATTGTTCCGTCAACCCGCAATGGGCGACTGGGCGTCAGTTGTGAAAAAAATCAACTTGCACTTAAAACTGTTTAAGATTTAACTGGCTTTTGTACAACTGGAACTGGCGGCACTGGTGCGAGTCGGGGTTGGTTGAGACCCTGTGCTGTTCCCACAGGGCTGGTATGCTTGACAGGAAACAATCCTGAGTATTTGATTTGTGCGATCATTGTGCGAATATTTAGTCAATAAAAAACGCCCCGAAGGGCGTTTTTGTTTTTTCGTTTCCGAAAAGTCTTTTTCTGATTAGGAGAAAGACAAGTTTTGCACAGCGATTTCGCCAACATAATCAGCAGCGTTACCGAATGAACTTGCAGTGTTAGTAAGCTCAACGAAGCCATAACGTGTCATAAATGATACGACTGGTTCGAATGTTGATGGATCCAACACAACTCCACTGCTCATCAATGGAATGTATGGGCAATAGAATGCGGCTGCATCAGCTTCACTAGAACCTTTGTATCCAACTAGAACTGGACTTGAGTCTGTAGCGTAGCTGTTGACAAACACACGCATTGCACCGTTCAATGTTCCAACAAACTTGGTGTTTGTAGGAGCTTCAAATGTGCCTTCTGTTGTGCGAGCAAAAGCACTAGTTGTAGCACTTTGTAGAACTGTCAAACTAGCTGGTGAAACAACAGCCCAGTTACCAGCACCACGACGTGTGCGTTGTGCAATCAAGTTGGCAACACGGTTGATTAGAACTGCCAATGCGGCATGCTCGTCACCAACGAATGTGGCTGTACCTGATACAGTAGCTTGGTTGTATGTGTACTCAGTAGCGGCCAAACTGCTCAAGCTCAAGAGAATCTCTTGGTCAATTTCAGCAGTAATTTCTTGGGCCAAAGCTGCCATGATTTCTGCTTCAACGTCAATACCATGCATGGCTTGTGCGTCTTGTGCAGATTCAAATGTCCAGCGAGCTTGCAACTTACGTGTCTTGGCTTCAACTGCTTGCTTCAAGATTTGTACAGAGACTGTCTTACCGCCGTTGCCTTCCATGGAAGCTGTTGAAGCGCCTTGGTAGTTGGTGGTGGTTGTGCCTGCATTGTTTGCAGCAGCTGGGCTTGATGAATAAGCTGTAGCAATTGTGAACGGGCTCAATGCTTCTTGACCAGCAGCAACTGAAGTAGCAGCAGCTGAGTTGTCTGTTAAAGCACTGGCGTAACGTACACGCAATGTGTGGATCTGTCCAACTGGACCTGTCATTGGCTGAACACCAACCAACTCGTTAGCAATAACAGTTGGCATGACACGTCGGATAACTGGTAGAATCACACGGTTTAATGTGGCGATGTTACCAGATGCTGTTGAACCAGCACTTGCATTTTCTTTCAAGTACTTGCGTGTATTCTCAAGAATAACGTTCATACTACTGCGCTTAGAACCGTTTAGACCTTCAAGTAGTGCTTCCTTGGTCTCGTCCCAGCGACCTTCTAATAATTGTTGTGACATTTTATGTCTCCTTTAAAATTAATTCAACCCTGCCAACCGCTTGATGTCAATTACATTGCTGGTATCAGCAACTTCTTCAACATATTGGCTACGGGCAGATTTATCGCCAGTGACTGCGGACACGGATTCTGTAATTACTTTTTGGGCTTTTACAGAGCGGTCTGTTAGAACAGCTGGAAGATACTTTTCAAATGCGTTTTTCAAACGTGATGTTTGTACGCTTTCGAGTAAACTACTCATGACTTCGGCTTTTTCCTTGTTTAAAGGAGCCAACAAGTGATCTAATGTGGCTTGACGCTCATTGGATTCCTTGATCATGCGTATTTCACGCTCTTTACTCTCATTAAGAACTTTTGCATTCTTAATAAGTTTGATGGCTTCAGACAGTTTGGAATCTTTTTGTGCAATTGTGTCGTGTAACTTGCGTACTTCTGCCTTCTCATTGAGATGGGTAGCACCAAATTCACTTGCATATGCTTCAAAGATACGACGACCAAAATTGTTCTCACGAGCAACTTTGATGTCTTCTTGTAACTGACTGAGTTCAGCCTTTAGATGTTGGCTTACAGCTTTGCTCATTTTCTGTGCTGATTCTTTTACAAAACGGCGCTTCAATGATTCTAGCTGGCCACGTGCTTCGCGGACTAAACGAACTTTTGTTTCCACAACAGCTTGTTTGTCGGCCGCAAATTCTTGAATTTCACGGGCTAGTGCATGCACAATAAAGCCTTCCAATTTCTGGAGTCCTTCATTGTGTTGCTTGCGGTCTTTGCGCAACTCGCCAATTTCTTCGGCTAATTTAGAAACCATGAAGCTGTTGAACTTCGTTGCGGATTCTTTCATTTTGCCATTGAACTTGACACGATCTTCTGAAATAGCTTGCTTTTCAGCAGCAATTGCTTGGATCTCAGTTGTAAGACCTTCTTTTACCATACGATCTAGGGCTTCCACCATCACTGTTTTATCATGTTCATAGCGTTGTGCAAACTCTTCGCGTAGCTCTGCACGTACTTGTTCACGAGCTTCTGTCATCTTGGCTTCCCAAGCTTCAGAGATCTCCTGGCGAGTTTCCTCGGTGATCAAATCGCTGTCTAGTAACGGTTTAATAGCATCTAACATGCTTATTCCTCCCTAATTTTAAGATCTTTGATCAGCTTCACTATTCCGCTTTTCAAATATCTTTGTACCTTGTTGTCCACCCCGGCTTCTTTTGCCACTTCCAACAATCTATGTCCGTACTTCATGTTCATGAGGCCTTCGTAAATTGCTGTTGGGTATGCATTTGGAGCACTGGGTTGTGCAACTACATCTACAGTAACTATTTCAAAGTCACTGACATGTCCTGTTCGGTCGTCGACATTTCCTGATCCACGACTTGAAACACCTAATTTAACACCGCTGTCCAACATGGTTTTGACCAGTTGTCCCATTGGCGTAGGTAATATTTTTAATTTTCCATAACCTATTGCGCCGTCGCACCACATTTTATCTATGGTGTGACTGACACGGTCTAAGTTAATTTTGAGATCATCCGGATGATCTACTTCGCCTAATACCGAGTTGCCATTTTCAAGTTGTTCATTGATCGTGCCAACTGCTTTACGGATCTCGTGAGCCGGGTATATTCTTTCGTTGGCATTGCGCTTATCGCCTTCGATACAGATACCTTGCATGTAAAGGGTCTTACCAGAACCGTCAGCAGCTTCCTCCGTGAGCACTTTTACTTGTGCTTGGTGGAAGCTGAGATGTTCTTGTAGATAACGAGCCATAATCTATTAAACCGGTGACTTGGTGTTTACACCAGCAGCTTGTGTTGTAACAGGCTTTGGTGCGGCGCCTTGTGCAGGACTAGTTGTCATGCCCATGTCTTTGGCAGCAGGAGCAGAACGGCCTTGTGCAGTATCACCAGTCATTTTAACTGGACTAGCTGCCATGCCTTTAGCACCACTGTTAGCGGCCACTGTGGACTTGCTGTTTGTTCCAGCAGGTTCTGTAGTAACTGGCTTTGGGGCTGCTTTAAGATCAACGTTTTCCATCATGCCCATTTCTGGCATCATTTCTTCGTCGTCCATTTCAACGTCTGCATCCATATCCATCATGTCTGCGTCCATTTCGTCTTCGGCTTCTTCTTCTCCGCCCATCATGGCTTCAAATTCGGCCATTAGTTCGTCGAGCTTGTCTTCGAGATCAACAACACGGTCTTCGATGTCATCTTCTTCGTCGGCTAATTCGTCTTCTTCGCCTGCTTCGGCACCAACTTCAGCGCCAAATTCTGCGGCTGCATCCATTTCTTCTTCGCCTTCGCTCATACCTTCTTCTTCGGTCTCAACGTCAGTGATCAAATCGTCAGCAGCGTCGCCGTCGTTCATCATGCCTTCTTCGACTTTTTCTTCGTCGTCTTCAGATTCTTCTTCTTCAGAGACTACTTCTTCGTCCATTAAATTTTCATAAATTTCGCGTGATGTTTCAACTACGATTTCATGAAAAAGTGCTTGTGCTTCGTTTTCTTCGTCGTTAATTACGTGTTCAATTAACTTTTCAAATTTTGATGTCATAATTTTCCTCCAGTAGGTTATGGCTCATGTTTATTACTTACTCAGAAATAATAAACTTGGTACTTTTAGACTCAAAAACTGGTGTTTTTGGCGTAAAATTACAAGCCGGGAGGTTGAGCAGGCGGAGCGTATTGTTTACGAATATCTTTGAGTTTTTCATTATATTCGTATTGTCTCACGTCCGACATCTGTCGTAGTTTGGATAGTTGCTTCAATGTCAAACGAGTTTTACGCAATTGGCCTTGCTGGGGCTGGCTGTTGTCCTGGGAGATATCTTGATATCCTTCAGGTTGCTTTTGGTACAGTTCGTTTAAAATCATAAAAGTATTTATGCAGTTGGGGGCGGAACAGCAGTAGGTGCAGTTCCTGGACCAGCAGGCGCGCCTGGCACAGCGCCTATATCAGCACTGCCTTCTGGTGGCATTGCAGCAAATGCATCGCCGGTTTCAATATCACCTTCCATGCCAGCAGGGGTAATACCAATACTGCGTAGGTCTTGCCCTTGTGTGGTGTTGAGCTCTGGTTGGTCACGTTCCTCAAGCCATAACTTGCTGTTCTCTGCAATTTCTTCTTGACTCAATCCCAAGTAACGTTCCATCAAGAAACGCTTGCTCATATAAGGCAATTGCTCCAACGATGCAAATGTACTGACTCTGCTGGTGTCCATTTCTGCTTGACGGTAGCTGGCAAAGTTCTGTGGTGGACCAAGTGTGATGTCAAAAATACTATTGTCAATGTTGAACCCACGCCACTTCATGAACATCTTGAATTCGTCATCTAACTTTTGCATGATCAAACGCTGCAAGCGTTCGCAGTACTGGTTGAAACGATATTCTTGAATCAGTGCTGTTCCTACTTTTCCGTCGTTCAATGCACGGTCCGAGTCGTCAGGTCCAGTGGGCAAGTAACTGCTAGGCACACGCAAACCACGTGCCATTTTGTTGTTGAAATACTTCAAGTCATCAATTTCACCAAGACCTGTACCGCCTGGCAATGTGTCTACACTACTGCCGCGGCCGTCTGCTGTTTGGGGGAAGAAGTAATCTTCGTTGATGCTCAATGGATTGTAGGCGGCATCCATCATGTTGGCGCCGCCGCCGCTGACAGTGGGAATTCTACGCTGGTGCATTTCGTTTTTGACACGCTCAACAAAGGCCATGGCCATGTGACTGGGCATGTTGCCCACGTCAATTTTAAACACTCTACGTTCTGGCGCACGACTCACACGATAGATCAGCACTGAATCTTCTAGCAGTTCTTTTTGCTTGTAGACTTTGTAGATGTTTTCCAAGATACTTTGTCCAAATGGCCAAAAGAAGTCAAGTCCTTCATTTAAACTCAAATGCACCACGTGTTTGGAATCCACAGTGGTTTCATTCATTGCTTGTGTAAATCTGCTGTTGCCGCCAGCACCACCGTAACCGCCACCTCCGCCACCATTGGGTGCTGAATAATTGTTTTGTCCCACAGAACCTGTGGCACGACTCACATAGTAATCGCTGGTGGTTTTGGGAGCAATACTTAAATTTTCAAAGTTGGGATTGATGTCACGAATGACATACTGTTCAGGTCTCTTGCCTTCACTTTCATTTACAATAACTCTGCTGACTTTGACCATGTCAACCCAGTACATTTCAAATGTTTCTGGATCACGCACAAACACTTGATCGCCATACTTGATGGTGTTGCGGAACAGTTTGAACATGCGCTGATCCAGTTTGTTCAACTTGGTCCACTGTTGCAATTGCTTTTTGATAATTTCTACTTCATGATCAGTGGGAGTATCTTTGAATATAATGTCAAACGGTGTGTTGTTGTCTTCGTTGTTTTGTGTGCTGAACTCAGCAATGATGTCTAAACATGCATTGATCTCTGAATCCATGTCCATGTTTTCGTACTGGTTATAACGTTCAACACGGTTGGGATGACCTGAATACACTTCTGGTAAACGGCTGGCATAGTTTCTAAAGGCAAAATCGTTAGCAGAACCTGTGTTGCCACTGCTGGTTTGTCGGCCGTAACCAGGAAGTCCGTCGGCTTTGTTTCCGGAAATAGGACTTAGCTGTCCGTTGGCATCACCGTCGGCAATTTTAAAATACTTGCGCCACCCACCATTGCGCCCGTTTCTACCGTTGTTTGATTCAGCCATTGAAATTTTCCTTTAACATACAACACATATTTAGCGCATGTTACTGTGCGTACTGTAAAAGTTTCTGTGACACACCCAGCTGATTTTGCATCACACGCACTATATCGTCAAGTCTTGACAGTTGTGCTGACATCAGTCCCATTTGTTCGCTGTTGCCTTGCATTTCAACTGGTATGCTATTGCCATTGGGCAACGGTACTACTGCTTCTGTACCGTGTAATGTAGTTTCGTAGCCAGATTCTGGTCCAGTTGCAATGCCGCCAAATTTGTATCCAGAAACTTCAGCATGGATGTGTCCGCCAGTGGCTTTACTACTTGGCCTACTATACTCGTCTTTAACATTTTTTGCACCAGGAAGGCCGCGAACCATTTCTGCTATTTCTTTGGATTTTGATGGATCATTTATTGTAAAGTCCAGTGCGTGACCAGTTTTGTGTGCGCTGTTGTAGTCCAGACCCTGATGATATCTGTCGTTAAATCCAGTGAATCTTGTTAGGTCTCCACCTAATTTATCGTTTATAGCATGTGCAAGAGCAATAATACGCTGATCTGATTCGCCGCCTGCTGTTGCTTGGCCAGCTGGCCCACCTTTGATTGGTAATCCAGAAAGATCTGGTGTGCTGCCACCTGATGCTCCGCCGCCAGATGGCCTGGATGATTTTGGGGTTATTGATCTACCGCCTGATGGCCTGGGCGCTACATTACGTTTCTTGGTTTCAACGCCCATCATGTTGGCCATTTTTTCCATTGCTGTAATTGTAGTTTCGGTTGCGGTTGACATACCTTTCATTGCAGTGGTGACTGGCCCTATACCCGCATTGATCAGATCATTGAGACTATCACGTGCTGTACGGTTATTGTCACGTGTTTTGTTTGCATCTTTGGTATTTTCATCTGTTACTTTTTGATCTTTTTTAGCTTGTGCTAATCTTTCGTCGTAGGTGCCACTTTCGAGATATGCTTTTAACTTCATTTGTTCTTGAATTGACAAGAACGTATCGTTGTTGGCTCCCATCTTGGCCAACTGTAATCCGCCGCCTTGCAAGTTTTTGGTAATGTCTTTTAATGCGGCTGCTTGGAATTCAGCTTCTGTGAATGTTTTCTTGCCTGCAACTGCTGCTGCATTGGGCATTGTTAATAATAATTTCTGTGCTTCTGGATTGTTCAAACTGCCGGATAGAATGTTTAAGAAACCTTTTCGTGTTTCTGGAGCCATTTTATCAAGCATTATTTGTGTGCCTTCGGCGGCTTTGATTTGGGCCTTGGCTGCTTCGTCACCCATGTCAGCACGTTGTTGCAATTCGTATTTGAAAGCAGCATAACGTTCCTCTGCCATTGCACTTTCTCTGGACGCTTCTTGCTCTGCTCTATTCTTACCTGTAATTTTAGCTAATAAATCTACTTCTCTGACATAGTTTTGTGATGCAGCAATCAACTGGTCTGTGGACATGCGTTGGCGGCCACCGGTCAGTGTTTGCATTTTCATGAAGCCAGCAATGCCCTTGTTGATGTCATCAACACTGATACCCATTTCCCGGAACTGGCGGCCAACATCACCTTGCTGTAATGAGTTTGCAACATTTGCAAACTCAGTAAGTCCGCCACCTACTGTTTTTCCAAAACTGGTCAATGTTGAAGAATTTTCACCAACAATGGCCACAAACTTGTCCAACTCGTTGACGCCGAGGTTGAGTTTTTTTAGATTATCGTAAACAGATTGTATGCCACCTGCACCAGCAGCGCCAATCTTGGACATTTGTTCATAACTTTCAAACAATGCATCTGTTTGCTTGTTTACTGCTTGTGTGTATTCGCTTACACCTTTGATTGCAGTTTTAAGGGCAGTACCAACATACGGAAGCATCCCAACCAAGTCGCCTATAGCATCGCTCATTGACCCAATTGAATCGTTAAACACCGAAGCACCGATTGCTCCTTGGTTCAGCTGTTTACCTAAATTAATCCCGCTGTTGCCAAGCGCTTTGAAGTCTTTAGTTAAACTGGTTTGAAACTGCGACAACTTGGCGGCAGTGCCAGCGGTAACATTACCAAACTTGTTAAGTTCGTTGTTGGCTTTGCCTATTGTTTGGTTATATTCGTTAAGCTGTTGTTGCTGTTCTTGTTCTTCGGGTGTCATATTTTTATTCGCCGGGGTTAGATTTTACCATAACTATATTTATATAGGAAAATCGCATGTCAACTAACCCGTTAACACAATATTTTAGACAACCGGCAATTTATGTCAAGTTGCCCAGCAACGGACAACACTATCCCGAAGCAGCATTAAATATGCCTGCAAACAACGAGTTGCCAGTGTATCCAATGACTGCAATTGACGAAATCACATACAGAACACCAGATGCATTGTTCAACGGCAATGCTGTTGTTAATGTTATAAAAAGTTGTATACCCAACATACAAGATCCATGGGCAATTCCTGCAATGGATGTAGATACTATTCTTGTTGCTATTCGCATTGCCAGTTATGGGCATACTATGGAGATTTCAACAAGTTGTCCTCATTGTCAACACGAAGCAGACTATGGGTTAGACCTTAGAACAGTGATGGAGCGTATGCGGCCGCCAGACTATTCAAAATCAATACACGACGGTGATCTTGAAATTTACTTCAAACCAATGACGTACAAAAATTTAAACGACAACAACCAACGTCAGTTTGAAGAACAAAAGATTTTACAAGTGTTGCCAGAAACAGACATGCCCGACGACCAGCGCATGTCTGCTTTGAGTGCGGCATTGACAAAAATTACTGAAATTACAATAAGTGCTATTGCACAAAGTATTGCCGCTGTCAAAACTCCGGCGGCACTAGTCAGTGAACCTGAATTTATCGAAGACATGTTGAAAAATTGTGATCGACGATTGTTTGGAAAAATACGGGATCATATTGTCAATGTCAAAGCAGAAGGCGAAATACAACCAATGAAATTGAAATGTGCTGCCTGTGAAAAAGAATATCAACAAGCTATCACATTGGACATGACAAGTTTTTTCGAGGACGCCTCTTAGTCTTGGACTCTGACGAAATTTCCAAGTGGGTAGATCAAATGGAAAAAGAAAGTAGAGAAATCAAACAAGAGGCGTTGAAAATGGTCTGGTACATGCGAGGCGGTTTGTCATACGAAGCAGCATTGAATCTTAGCTCAGATGAGCGTACTAGTATTTCAAAAATTATCGCTGATAACTTAGAGACCACAAAAAAGAGCGGCTTGCCGTTTTTTTAAAAAATGTTAAACTTGACAACAGTAAAACAAGACATACTGGCATGGTCCGAGAACTTTGTAGAAGTTCCGCATCCTGCACTAGGAGGCTGGGCTCCGTGTCCGTTTGCTCGCAAGGCTCGCTTGTCCGGCACAGTTAATGTTCTAGTAGGAGTCAACCCTTATTTTGATCTAAAGAATTGCAGTCGTTGGGGCATGGGCAAGTACGAAGTTATAATTTATGCATACGATCCTGAAGAATTCCCTTATGCTCGTTTTCATCAAGCACTGGAAGATGCCAACCAAGAGTTTTTAGTTAGAAAAAATTTATTAGTATTGGAAGATCACCCTGCAGAAGCAGAAGTAGTCAACGGTGTGTGCATGAATCAAGGCAAGTATGCACTGTCGTTGGTGCAAAGTTTAAGCAAACTTGATGACAGTGCAGAACAAATGGCCAGCAAAGGATTTTATCACACATGGCCAGAAGAATACTTGACCGTGCTGTTTAACAACAGAAAGGATCCAAGGTGAGTTATCAATTTGCCAGAATAGATCTAAGTAAGACCAGTTACGAGCAGACGTGCGATTGGTATTACATCACAGAGCCTGATATAGATCAGTTGAACGAAATATACAAACGCTACTGTATCTATCGACATTTTGCCAGTGTGATGCCTATATTTGATTGTAGATACACAGCACCCAACACAGACGTTATTGGATATCGCAACAACGGAGAATTGGTAGCGTTCAGCTTGATTGAACGTTACGACAGCAAGAACGCACTGTGCGCTCAGTTTGCATGGGACTATCGAACACCTAAGCTGCGGCTTGGTATAGAAAGTTTACAAACTGAGTGTGCAATATATCGTGAGCGGGGTTTTGAATACTTGTATTTGGAACAGGCTCACTTGTACAAACAAAGCATGCAGGGCTTTGAAATTTTAGGACCACTATAACATGGCAGACGTATATACAATTTGGGCAAACAAAGAAGGTGACATCACGGACCTTGAGTGGGTCAACGGAATGAAAAGTTTCTTTGATCATTTGATCAGCGAAGGCAAAATGGAAAGCTACAGAATCACTCGTTGTAAAATGGGATTCCGTAGTATTGCAGACATGCCTGAGTGGATGATACTTATGGAGTTCACTGGCATGGCACAGATGGACAGTGCATTTAAACGAGTTGCTCCACTTGAAGGAGAGCTCGAAGTCAAACACAAAAGTTTCAATCAGTTTGTTGATTGCAATACTATCCAACATGCACTGTTTCGTGATTGGCCAGATCAGTTCTAACTGAATCTAAGTTAACGCATACATTAAAGACTTGCTAGCAAGTCTATTGATTTCACTTCGTTCATCAATTTTTTTATTTGTTAGAACAATTAATGTATCTAGTATTATCTAGATTACGCAGTCACAATTCACCGTATGCACGGTGAAAAGGTTTTTACAGCATTATCTGAGTGTAGCAGCCTTTATTATCAAGAGATTGTAATTTCTTACACAGAGGCGGTTGACCGGTACCCCTTACTCTAGCTTCACGTATCAACGGAACCCTAGTGACCCCATAATAAATCGAAGTCCTATAAGCATGGGGTGTATCTTTTTCACAGAGCCCAAACCATTTGTTGCCTTAAGTTAGCATTGTCCTTTGACGCCCAAGTCCGGACCGGGTATTTCACCGTTCCTCAATGGGGTTGGGCCATTGCACCCAACACAGAGTCTACGAGTTGTCTATCTATTATGCCTGTATATTATTAATTAACGACCACTGTGGGTCAAAGTTGTCTATTAGATTGTGATAAAATTTTAAATCAGTTGCATATATTTTATAAAGATTGAGTAATCTATTAGTTGTATCAGTTACTGACGATTCTAATGCATCTTTTACAATATTTTCTATTTTTAGTTTGTCTGCAGATGATTTCCATACTCTTGGAGCATTAAGTGGTAAGTCGATAGTATGATTATATTTTTTAAAAAGATTCATAATGCTTATTTTTATATCATTGTCGTTATTCATTAGATCCATCGGAATCCAATTTATGCGATTTATTAAGCTGCCAAACATTGCCGAATATGGCATAGTATGGGAGTCGCCAATGACTACATTATTAAGAAACTTTTTAATACTATCTTTTTGAATATCGATACTAAATTGTTGCCAGTTGATTTGGTAAGCGTCGCCTACTGATGCCCTGTAATACGTCTGTTCATCAGTGACAGTACTTGGTAAGTTAGAATCATTGTTCCAGCCAACTGGCATAGTATAATATGGCATTGCTAACAATTCTGTAATTCCCTTAACCCATCTAGTAAATGGATGCTTTACTAATCCAAACATAACAACAGAATTAACATCAATATCTGATATGTTCTTTTTCTTCCACCCCATAGTATCAAATAAATGAATATAATATGTACATGCACATTTTGTAACAGGAACAAATACTAAATTTTGATGTTGGTATACAGTGAAAGTAATCTTCTGCCAATAATCACAGTCTTCTATTTGATCTCTTCTCTGGCGGAATCCATGCATAGTATGGCATTCTTCTTTGATGTGCTCGGGCAGTTTATAAAAATCAATATAATTTTTTATTTCCGGCCATCTCGGATCTTTGATTGCATCATAACATTTTTTTAATTCAATATCTAACATCTTTTCTATATTTTGTTTTTGATGTGACTACCGTGTACACGTACACTGATTTGTCCATTGTAATAATCGTCTGATTCCAATACTTTTCTATTGAACTGTTCTCTGGCTTCGATGTATGAACATGCTGCCTTGGAGGCGCAATAATAAAGTATTTCTCTAGAGAAGTTTTCGGTGCCTAAAGTTAAGATGTCCGCGGCTAGATCAATGCTTGATCCGTAGTACTCACGCCAATCACTGTCGATTTTTGTGCGTATGCGCTTTTTCTTTTTGATGCCGTTCTTTTGTTTTACTACTTTTACTGATGTTTTTGAGAACTTTGCTAATTTTTTGCCTATGTACTTGCGTCCGGAGAGATTATTGGTGATTAAGTATACAAATCCAACACATTCTTCGGGTAATGTCTCAACTGGAGTGTCTTGATAGTACCATGTCATGTGTTGTATTTGATGAGTTGCCTTTTGTGTTGTAGTTATGCCTGTTGATGAATTAGTATTATATTTTTAGTGATTATGTGTCGAAGTTTACCCACGCAGTAATTTCGCCTATGCAGGTGTTGTTTTTTACGCTAATGCAAGTGTCGATCATGTTGCCCACGTCGGACAAATCAATACCGTTGCCTGTCCAGTTTGGACGACTACGGCTTAACGTAGTGTCTAATCGATCTAATGTGATCAAACTTGTTCTAAACAGTGTTTGGTTTGCCTTGAACGCTTGTGTCCATTGTAAGCTATGATGTTTCAATGCTGCTTTGCTGACACGGTAAGTTTCCCATGCAGGGTCCGGTGCCACAATAGATTCACTACCAGAGCTGCCAATATTGATAATGTACCCAACTTTGTTGGCATTTTTCCATGCCGTGGCAACATCAAACAGTAATTTAACTTGTCCAAAGTCAGCCCATGATTCCTGAAACGGTCCGTCAAATGCATTATTGACAAACACATCATAATTCAAACTTGACTCTACTAATTTTTCTCTATCTTTGGTTATGTCGTAACCGTCGGTCCGGCTATAACTGTCACCGTTAAAACGAGCACACAGTGCTTCGCCGAGCCCTCTATTGCCACCTGTTACCATATATTTCATAATTTCACGGATCCTCCTTGATCCCAAACTTTTGTTAATTTTGAACCGCATGTCATTGCGCATTCAAATAATCTGCCTTGTGCTAATGTTTTATTCCAACTGGCAACTAAATCACTCCACATGGGATTGTTAAAAATATCTTCTAGACTGTTTTTATTAATATTAAAACTGTCTAAATTATACGATTCTAAAAACTCACGCACTTGATTCTTACCATTTACTGTACTCAATGGGTTAGCACCCGGTAATACTCCGTCTTCATAAAATCGTCGATCGTATAAATTATGATTGAAAAAATTACATGGCAGCACTAATCCTTCTGCGTTGATAGCAACTTTTTTGCCAAGCAACGCATCGCATTTTATTTCTGTTGTATCAAAATATTCTTTGATATTACTATATTCTTTTTTTAAATCAGGCAAGAATAACATGCTTTGATTTCGATACTCTGGAAGACTTGGTGGTTCTAATACATATTCGTTTCTAACCGGCCAACTTGGCATTTCTTCTACGGTAGCATGATTTAAAAATCTTCCGGTCTTTCTAATCAACACATTGAAGAATTTTAATTCTTTTCCCAGTTGTTTAACTTCGTCAACTTGATGTTGATTGTGTTTAAACACAATGAAATTCCATTGTGCTCTGCCGCCAGCATTGATAAACGCTGTTGCGTTTTCTATAACCTTACTGTATTTTACATTCTTTCTGTACAAATGTAAAGTGTCTTCGAGTCCATCAATTCCAAAATCAATCTGGCCATATCCGGCCATTATGTTGGCAATTTCGGACCAATATTCTGTGTCATGTACTCCGCCGTTTGTGTGTATGTATAGCCACAATGTGGGATTCTTACGTCTAAAGTCTCTTAATATATCAAGAAACTCTGGATGCATAATAGGATCTCCATAACTTCCGCAAAAAAATATTTGCCGTAATCTAGTACACAGTGCAATATCAAACGTGGTATCAATTGCAATTCTAGACAAGTGGGTCAACGGCATGTGCGAATTGATACCGTGCCCGTTGAGATTTCTCGGACACTGGGGACACGCTGCATTGCAGTATGCGGTGATCTCAATTTGGTACTCGTCGATTATGTCGTGATTAAACATCAGGGAAATCCGTAAATTTACTTTTCATTTGTAGCAAAACATCATGCCCGGATTTGAAAATGGTATTATTTAAATCCGGGCCGGGCTTCCGGCAATTGATTAACCATTGAATAGCAGGTGTACTAAACTCCATGATCCAAGTTCCGTTGTGTCCAAGATATAAATTAGGACATATAAAATACGGCTCATGATCGGCTTTGTGCAAATAAACTGGAAAAAATCTGCCAGACCACAGTTCGTCTTTAAGCACAACTTCGTCCAGTGTGATACCTAAAATCTCCACGTGACGATCAATTACTATTTTTCCGTTGTCGTCGAGTTGATGGTGATGTATAGTTTTACCATAGTGTGTGATTTTAATTTCATGATGACCGTCTTCAAGCAATACATCAAACTCAAATTGTTCTTGAGCAACTCCTTCGTACAACAACATGTAGTCGTCAATTGTTATTTTAATCAGCGGATCTCCTAGTCGTTTTTCAACGTCTAATACAATGTTGATTTTCAATGTATCATTCCCTGTATCATGGATAGTCTTTCTTGATATTTGTCCATCATAATTTTGAGTTGGTCGTCGCCCTTCCAGAAAGTGTACCCAAGATTGTGACAGTGTTCTTGAATCTCTATTCTGCGCATGATTCTGCGTTTATAAGTCAGCTCAGTATTTGTAGTACATACCCATTCGGTTCCTTGCGGAGGACGATCGTTAATTCCTACAACATTGATTGACAATGGATTATCATATAACGGTGTTCCTTGCTCGATAGTAAGTGTAGTACCTAAATTTACTCCAATGATAGTTCCGTCCGCCACGTACTTTTGATAGCGAGTTAGCATATCTATAGTGTCCTGGTGATCTTTTTCAGTTTCAGTTGGCCATCCAGTTATGATTAAAAAATATACCTGAATACCATTTTTACTGTATTCTTGCATATTGTAGTTTAAATCTTCTTGTGTAAACCCTTTGCGCATACTAGCAAGTACAGCATCACTGCCGCTTTCGATTCCTAGCACCATTGTTTCGGCGCCCGCTCTGCCCATAAGTTCAAAATCTTTCGGAGCCATAGCAGCCTGTGTTCGTACAATTGCATGACTGCTATAACTTAGTGTACGATCCGGCAATCCTTTTTCTTCGTAATAATTTATTAATGTCTGATTGAATACGCGAAAGTCCTTCATACTGCCGTTGCATAGTGCATCATGAAAAAAGAATGTACGAACGCCATATTTTTCATAATACTGTAGCATTTCGTTCGCAAGTTGTAATCCTGGTTTGACTCGAAATCCTCCTTGCATAGTAGGGATATCACAAAACATGCAACTTCTAATACATCCTCTGGAACTTTCGATTGGCAAGACACCATGCTCGGTGCCGTTTTTATAAGAAGTAATATCAAAATCACCAAAGTCCATTGCCGCATGGGACTTGATATCGCTTCTTTCAGCTAGAAAATTAGTGTCTATGCCCGCTGCCAAATAATTCCCACGTATAATTTCAGGAATGGTAGATTCTGCCTCACCTCGTATCCAATGATCAATTAGATTTTTATCTTTAAGATAATGAGCAAACGAAGGCACAAGAGAAAAACTTCCGTTTTCTTCTCTGATAAGTCCCTGCCCGCCTATAATAACTTCGCAGGTATTTTGTAATCTAAATTTTTCTAAGAATTTTTCAGTAAACTGTTGTGCTTGCCAGCTAAACACACTAACCAATAATTGCCGAGGATTGTATTGATTTATTATTGTAACCCAATGATCTATAAACTCATTAAATTTTTGTTCCGCAACGGCGCTCAACTTGATATTTTTTATAAACAAGAACTCGTCAATATTGTTCCAAATTTCAAGATCGCACTCTTGTTGAAATCTTGTCCAGTAATCAAGATTAATATCCAGGCATTTACTTGATATGCCGTGTTGATTGTAAATTTGTTTAATGATAGCAGGGCCCGCTGCTGGCCGCACTGCTGCCATACGTGGGACAGATAAAATTATTGCATCGGTCATGTTGTTATGTCATTTCAATATCCGTGTTGTAGCTGGTAAAGCCATTTTCTTTGACCACTTTGAGAATGTTCTCAACTCGTCCTGCCAGTTCATCTCTGTGACTTACTAGCCATATGCTCTTGTGACGCTCTCGGCTCATGTGCTTGAGCAATGCCAGACTGTTTTCAACACCTTGTGTGTCCATGCCTGAATCGATCATTTCGTCAACGAACAACACATTGATTGGCTGATACAAACTTTCGTACACATCGCGGAATGCCCAGCTCATACTGAGTATAAGCCTGTTTCGTTCACCTCGGCTCAAATTGTCAAAGTCCAATTCACGTCCTAGTTCTTCAATGCTCACGCTCAAATCATTTTGAAAAACCACAGTATGCGGCAACCCAATCCGATCAAGGTAATATGTAAGTCTTGTATTTAAGTAACTTAGGTTTTGTTCAATGATCTTCTTACGAATAAAACTATCCTTACTGGTCAACAGTTTTAACAAAAACTCTTGATGTTCTTGTAGTCGTGTAAGTTCATTTACAGTATCGTAGCTGACTTCTTGCAATGCGTGTGATTGCATTTCATCAATTTGTTCACTGTACGGATCAACTTCAGTCAGTTTGATTGCAATTTGTTGTTCTAATCCAGCGAGTGTTGTTCTATGTGAAATGGCATCCTCTTCATGATCATAGAACATCTTAGGAGGCTTGCCAATTTCACCGATAGCATCACTGGCTGTTTGCAGCTCTGTTAATGTAGCTGAGTATGCTACAGCAGAGTCTGTTGCTTCGGCTAACTCTTTGTGTTTGTCAGCCAACACAATTGCTTGTTTTTCATCATGAAATGCCTGACCACATGTATGGCAGGTGTGTGACTCGAGTGTGGCAATTTCTTTGGACAGTTTGGCAACAGTCTTTTGCTCACGTTGTAGGTCTAGTTTGCATCTGCTGATGGCAGTAGCCAATTCGTTAAAGTCTTTCCTGCGCTGATCCCACGCGGCATGATCTTTGTGTGCTTGAATTTCTGCTGCAATGTTAATTTTTTGCAATTCAGCAAGAGCACTTTCTAACTTAGACAATTCTTCTGTGTGCTTGGTGGCCCACATTGTTTGTCTACGCTTCAAACTTTCAATCTGTTCCTCAATTCGTTTGTTGGCTTCTTGTACAGCACGAATACGGAATTCTTCTTGTGTAATGCCGTCCTTGGTGTTGCGATTGAGTTCTTTGATACGATCAGCACGGTCACTCAGCATAGTAATACCCAGCAGTTGCTCAATGATTGTTCGTTGATCGTTGGCCTTCAAACTCAGAAACGGTTCAGTGTAGGTGTTCAACGCCAAGATATGTTTGAACATATCGTGACTCAAGCCCAGTGTACGTTCAATAGATGCTTGTGTTTCTCTACTGTCACCTTGTGCGTTGTCTGTCGCTTCTTGTTCTTGATTGTCCACATAGAAACGTAACACGTTGGGCTTGCGCCCGCGTTCGATTCTGTACAACTTACCACCTACTCCAAAGTCCAAACTGACCATCATGTTTTTGGCATTGGTTTTGTTGACCAGGTTATCCTTACGGATATTGCTAAGTGCTGTTCCGTACAGCGCATAGCTGAGTGCGTTGATAATTGTTGTCTTGCCTGTGCCGTTTCTACTTCCGTCGCCGCCCAAGTCTAGGTTTTCGCCTAGCACAAGTGTTAGGTCGTTGCGGTCAAAGTTGATACCTTGAGTGCTGTTGCCCACACTCATGAAGTTTTTAACTGTTAAGTTTTGTATATGGATCATAAAACCTTTAGTAGTAATTGATAAATTTTGTAATTGCCAATTTTAGTATAATGGTTGACATTGCCGCGATGATTTAAAAATAAATTATGGAAATTAATCATATCTGTAAATTGAAATAAATCTGAATAATCAAAATGAGTAGTATGTACTACAGACTTACCTTGACAATATGTGTTAATTGTGTTGCAAATCATGTTGTGAATATCAATAGCGTAATCCAAATCAAAAATATGTTTAAAATACAGTCGACATGCAAGATTAAATTCAGTATCACCGTGTTCAACATCTGTTAAAATAATATCACAATTTTTATGATACTTGCTATCATAATGCAACGGATTATATTTTACGTAAGTTCTTGTAGCACTAGTATGAACAATTAACGTTTTATCAAATTGAGTTAGGTCTGTTGCTTGTAACTGTTTTAATATTTTATACTCGCTAACTCCGCATTCGCAATGGTTAGTGATATCAAAATGCTGAGAAAGAAGATCTACCCAACCTTTGTACGGTTGATTTAATTTTTGTACTCCAAAACTATCACCAAAAATTGCTAATTTCATATTATTGTTGATTTGTGTGCCATGTGTATGTCATGTCGCCGGCATCAATAAATCTTTGAACTAATGGCGAATTGTCAAACGGGCCGTACGTTAAATGATAACCATGCCCGCGATTAATAACTGACCAATTAACTACAATTTCTTTAATAGGAACATCGTTTTTAGCAAGGAACACTTGATGATTAGAAATAAAAATTCTCCGCCAATTAGAAACTGTTAACCAGTAGTCAACTGCCCAAGTGACCTCGGGCCACATACTTTGTAGATAGTCGTCTACGCAAATTATTTTGCTTATATTACTCACCAACTCTAAATCGTTAATAACATGTTGATAATCCTTATTTGCGTCTAAATGTGCTATACTAAAATTTAATAGGTCGTTACTCTTAACCTCGTGACTCTTTTTATCAATATATGTCACAGAAGCATTGTATTTTTTAGTAAGGATCTCAACATTTTCTTTAGGCCAATTTTGATCCCAACTATCAATTACAGTAAGATGTTTAGCAAACGCTGCCATGGACAATGTACTACCGCCATCGCCGGCACCAATTTCTAACATATTTGTATTTTTGTAACGATTTAAAAACCAACAAAAAAAATACCAATCAATGCCTGTCTTTCCAGGAACAGGCAGTTGATTTAGTAATTGATCATTAAGTATTTTATTGACAAGCATTTTTATTCCATATCTGCCAGATTAATCTGGCTATATATTGGTGTCCGTCGGCAGACGGGTGATTAGTTGTTACATCAAGAAGATTTTTTTCATAACAATCATCAGTTAGGTTATAATTAAATGGATTAAAATAATTATAACTCAGTTGATTTACATAACTTTTAATTTCGTTCTCTTCCGCTAAAATTTGTTCATCGTTCATACAATCAAAGGCAGATAACATGTTATTTTTATTTTTAGATGACAACGTTGATAAAGTAGTCCAGCAGTCTAACTCATAAGGATTTGTATTTAAAAATATATATTTGCAATTTTTGTTTTCTAAAAAATTTTGTATTAGTAAAATTTTTTGTAATGTAAATTTAAGATCGTATAGTTCATTAGACCAATATTTGTAGTACAAGTTTAAAAAAACTTTAAATTCTTTTGCAGAACCGTACAATGTATTATAAAATGTAGGGTTACCGTTAATGAGAAAATTATTTTCTCTCCTTACAAACAACTTTCGACCCAGTGGCGGCCAGGTTATGATAACATTTTTATAGTTATGAGTAGAAACTTCCTTTACTACTGTATAACAAACATAATCAATACTAGCGCCGTCGACTGCGGTATTAATAACTTGATGCCCGCAGAGATTTTGAAAAACAAACGGCCATGCTAAATTGCGATCCGTTAACCCGTCGCCCGACGTATAGCTAGATCCGCATACTAAAATTTTCATAAGTTCTGATATATTTTTAATAATAGTTTATTGTCGTAAAATTCTGATTCAATATTGGTAATTTGATCAGTGACAATTTGATCTACACTTTCAAAGGTAACATCACCTGGTGCAAGATCAGCGTCCACAGCATTGCTCTTTACATTAATTAGTGCCATTTCTCTTAGACTGTAATCTTTGACAAATGTTTCTTTGATAAAGTTAGCTTCTTCGTAACTGATATCGATATCCAATTCCACTCGTACATGCATGTTGGCGGCCAACAAGTTGGGCGCATCGTCGATCACATTGCTCAGTCGCATCACACGATACAACGGTTGCCCAGGCCATGAAAAGTATTGATCTTCTTGTCCCCAAGACTTGACCAACATACCGCGATTGCCGTCGCCTGCATCAGCAAAGTTATGCGGAAAGCAGTTGCCAATGTAATTGATATTCTTTTTCTGTTGCCGTAGATGGAAGTGTCCGGAATACACACTTTCGAAACCACCAAAGCTCTCAACCTTGACTTCGCCGTGGTCTGGCATTTCAACCATGGCATTCATTTTGAAATGCGGCAACTCAAAGTGCCCAAACATGTATTTGGCACTCATCTTGGGAATACGTTTGTGATCGTCGCCCACTAGCCAAGGAGCAATGACCACGTCACCTTCCTGGAACCAGTCGTTGCACACTGTGATGTTGGGCAAATGCTTGGCCCACTCAGCACCGTGTATATCACGTTTGTCACGATAGTACAAATCGTGATTGCCAGGAATAAAGAAAAACCGTTCGAACGCCGCTGACAGTTTTTCCAAACTGCGTAAACTAAAGTTCAATGTTTGTAAATTGATACTGGCACGATGATGATGCCAGTCGCCCAAAAACATTCCAGTTTCGCAACCTTGTGCTTTAGCCGTTTCGATGAACCAATCAATAAACTGCTCGCAGTCTTGATTGTGAACCAAACTGTTGGACTTGAGCCCAAAATGGATGTCTGTGCAGACAGCAACTTTTTTAAATAGATTCATAACAACTATTATAGCACACACCCGCGGGTGTGAGCAATCGAGTATTGAGCCAAACTGAGTTATTCAGTTTTGATCGATTCGGGTTCGGCTTCTTCGGCAGGTTTGTCAACAATGTAAGTGGTAATGGTAACAGGACCACTCAATTGAGCCATGGTGGCTTTGCCGAGATTTTGTCTGGTCCAACTTGGGCTAAGACCATTGATTTCCAAAATATCATCTCGTATGTTCTGGCTTTTCTTTTCCAAGTTCAAAATACGTGTGAACGAATTGGTGATGGCTGCTGTGTAGTAAGCAAATGGGTTTTGACTTTTGGATTCATCAAACTGTAAACCAATTTGGCTCAACTGTAGCAATGCTTGTCCGCGCATTTCTTCGTTGTAGGTGTAGCCACGCCAGTTGCTACGAGTAGCATAACGTTCACACAGTTTCATAAACATGTGTGCCAGTTTGCGTGTCATGTCGCCGTGATCTTTGCTGAACTCACCGGTTTCAAGATCACCTTTCCAATGGCTGCGTCCCACAATGTACTTTTCTTTGTTTTCGTCAATACGAAAATGTTCAAACGGAGGAAAGTTCAAACGCTGACGAACCGGGTTGATCAATCCTTTGTCTAGGATACCGTCTAACGAGTCGTCAACAGGTTCGTCTTCGACAAATTCTAGTAGATCTTCTAGTTTTTGTTTTTTCTTTTGTGCAGACTTGGGAATCTTTTTTTCTGCCATCGGAATATGGTCCCAACAGCTGATACGAAACACCAAATCGGTATTGGGGATCTTTAATGGATCAACAATGGTGCCCAGCCGCTTGAGACGGTCAGCACGATTGCGGCGTGCTTCTGCCACAGTGCGTTGGTTGATCTTGTCCAGACTGGGCAAAATGATGTCGTATTGACTGTCAGTTTCGGGATTGATGTAGTAGCAATATGTGTTTTTACTGGCATGAATCTCTTTTAAAATATCTCTGTTGTTTAGATAATTTACTTTTGGCGCAGGCGGTGTGGATGCTATCGATTGTGTAGGATCCAGGGTGGATTTAGTACGTTTTGTTGCCACTGGCAATATCTCCTATAATAATATTTATTATAACACAGGTTACACCGTTGTCAAC
>Ga0208303_1000018_pt1 | contig 58064 bp, 81 predicted proteins | sample CB_VirMetaG_2_FD_184537 | JGI IMG/M metagenome (GOLD analysis project Ga0208303, IMG submission 184537) | Freshwater to marine saline gradient viral communities from Chesapeake Bay - CB_1504_2 Viral MetaG (SPAdes) (version 4) | ecosystem: Environmental > Aquatic > Marine > Coastal | place: USA... | reverse complement strand
ACACTGAGGCTGCTGTTGTTAAAAGACTAGATGAATTTGCAGAGTATGTTAAAGAACATAATGACAAAATATTTACCTATGAATTACATAAGGGTAATGTCAGAAATGTTCTTACTAAGGACATATCAGATGATATCGATATAGCATTGATTGGTAGTGGCAATAGTGAGAAGACTGTAGCACATGAGTTTGATGTGTTGCAGAATGTGCCTGTTGTTTTGATGGATCACTACTTTACAAAAGACGAAGCCGAAGAACTACCGCCTGAAAAATATCAAGGTGTTAACAAAGTCTTTGAAAAGATTGAAACAAATAAAGTTCAAGAAGGTTTTGAAGACGACGAGGGTTGGACTAACTTTGACCAAGAAAGTACAAATAGAAAACATATACTACCGTCCAGTGATCGTGTTGTTAATGGTGGTGTAACTCACCTTGTTGTTGTCTTAACTAACAACGACCTTAAAGATATTCCTGAAGAAGTTAAACGTGTTCCTATCATTGTACACCCCAGAGATAGCGTACCAAAAGAATACATTACTAGTAACATCCAAACTAATCTTAAACTAATTGATGAAGATAAGTGGATTGTCAAACACCCTGCTCATAGAGACAAGGGTATTATTGTTTCAGCAGGACCGTATATAGACTACGATGAACTGAAAGCTTTCATGAAGGATAATCCTACAGCTAAGATGCTTGCAGTTAAACATGCATATCCTAACCTACTAAAGAATGGTATTGTACCGTGGGGCTGTATTGTTCTTGATCCTCGACCAGTTGAAGGTGTAAGCACACATAACATTGTAAGAAAAGACTTGTTTAAAGATGTATCTTCTGATACAATGTTCTTTGTTGCATCAATGACTGACCCATCTACAACTAAACATCTCAAAGATAGTGGTGCTAACATATGGGGATGGCATGCCTTTACTGATTCACTACGAGAAGAAGAGGAGAGAGGTAATCAAATTACTAACAACGTGGTTAAGTTAAACGAAGAGCTTGGTATTCCTCAAGGTGCTACTCTAATTACAGGTGGTACATGTGCAGCCATGAGAGGCATAGGTATGTTCCATACAATGGGCTTTAGAGATGTACACTTATTTGGTTTTGATTGTTGTAGAGATGAGCCTACTGACGAGGAAAAGACTGAGACTACAGGTGATCTAGAGGGCGGTGAAACTCCCAAGCCTAAATACATTGAGGTAAATGTAGAAGATAAAACATACTGGACAACAGGTGAGCTTCTTGCTATGGCACAAGATTGTGAGAAAGTCTTTGCTGATCCTGGTCTTGAGGGTGTAATATCATTCCACGGTAAAGACACTATGGTTGCTGATCTGTGGGGTATACAAGCATCAAGAGAGGAACGTCCTACATTTGAAGGATACTATTCATGAAACAAGCAAAAGCAATCACAGTAAAGTCATCTATTCAATGTGATGATGACTATAGCAGAGAGTTCCCATCCGAAAGGTATGAAGAACTATTAAAAGAATACGAACTAATGCACGAGTCATCCGACCAAATGTTTAATGGTCGTAGTGTTGCTAGTTTTGTAGATGTTATTAAGCATGTACTTAGAGAAAACAAATGTAAAACACTTCTTGATTATGGTAGTGGTAAAGGTTTGCTATATACTAAGGACCATGATAAAGTTAAGATAGATAATCCTATCTCTAAACCATTACCTGAACTTTGGGATATAGATGAGTACACTTTATATGATCCAGGTTATGAAGAACATAATAAGCTACCTACTGGTAAGTTTGATTCTGTTGTATGCACTGATGTACTAGAACATGTACCGGAAGAAGACTTGGGGTGGGTAGTAGATGAGCTTATGGATTATTCTAAGAAAGTATTATTCTTAAACATCTCCTGCTTACCTGCTCTTAAAAAGTTTAGGGATGGTACTAATGTACATGTGTCTATTTTTAAACCTGAAGAGTGGGCAAACTTCTTGGCTGGTAGACTTAGACAGCATAGAAATGTTGACTTAAATATTATTTTATATGCAGATCATAAAACAGATGGAAGTCATATGAGACGTGCATATAAGATTACATACTTCCCTACAATCTTTCAACTAACGGAGAGTTAAAATGTTAGGTATTGCAGATTCAGTTATTGGAGTAGCAGGTAAAGTCCTCGACAAGTTTATTGAAGACAAAGACCTAAAGACTAAGCTTAATGCAGAGCTTAAACAACAGATGGTATCGCTTGATCTAGCGCAAGCACAGGCAAATATAGAACAAGCTAAGTCGCCATCTATCTTTGTTGCTGGTGCTAGGCCAGCCATTATGTGGATATGCGCCTTTGGTTTAGCATGGCAGTTTGTCCTTCAACCTGTAGCAGTATGGGGCATTGCAATTAGTGGTGCAGATATAGTACTACCTTACATTGAGACTGAAGGTCTTATGTCTTTGACCCTTGCCTTACTTGGACTAGGTGGTATGCGTACAGCAGAGAAGTGGAAAGGCGTACAACGCAACAACATGAAGAAGAGGTAAGGTAATGAAGGCAGGTAAAGTGTGGGGCAACACAGAGTTTATCTTTGGTAATAGTGCATTAGAGTTTCATAAGATAGAATTTATGGAAGGCAGTACGTGCAGCAAACATAAACACAAACACAAGTGGAACGGCTTCTACGTAACTAAGGGACTTTTAAAGATCAAGGTTTGGAAGAACGACTATGACCTAGTAGATGAGACAGTACTAGAACCTGGAGAGTGGACAACTGTAAAGCCTGGAGAGTTTCATCAGTTTGAGGGTATGACACATGGTGAAGCCTTTGAGTTGTACTGGGCTGAGTTTGATCACAATGATATTGAAAGAGAAACTGTAGGCTCTAAATGAAAATACAAAAGCTAACTCCCACACATACACCAGACTGGTATATCAAGTGGGTAGCTTCCTTCCTTTTAATTATAGGTGTAATATTAACAAGCAATAACATCTTCCCATCTAACCTTATCTTCCATGCAATTGGTATGCTTGGTTGGTTTGTTGTTGGTATACTATGGAATGACAGAGCATTGATTGTTATTAATGCTGTAACACTTGCACTCATGTCAAATGGATTGATAACATACTATGTTAAATGAAAAGCAAGAGAAGTTCTCACAAGCCTATGTGCTACACCGTAACGCTACGGAAGCAGCAAAGGCGGCTGGCTATGCAGCAGAGTCTGCATACAACCAGGGCTATCGTCTCTTACAGAAGCAGGAAGTTATAGATCGTGTTCATGAATTGGAACAGGAGCTAGTAACAGATGTTGATGTTATCAAGGAGATGGAAAGCCAGTACGAATTTGCAAAAGCAAATGGTCACACCAACAGTGCGATCAAAGCACTTGAACTTTTATCTAGAATACGTGGCTCTAGTACCGATGGTAAAATAGCAACAGACAAAGACACCCTAGAGGTTGCCATCATAGGGTGCTTGAATGTACTAGGATATGAGAAAGTTGTGGCTCTTCTAGAGAAGTGTGATTTTGCACACCATTTCTTCGAGGATTTACCGCCAGAGAGCGACGAGGAGGGGCCATCTCTAGAGTCTTTGGACCTACCCCTGCCTGAAGAGGCAGATTCTCTTGTATGAAGCTCTATGGCCCGTACAAAGCATTATGCTTTATTGTGCCATATAAAAGCTACCATACCTGCTACAAACAATCCAACAGCAATCCATTTACCAAATTCAATAAATATTCTTTGTATTAAACTTTTTTGTTGTAAGACAGCATAGGCTTTTTCTTGTGCTTCTTCTTCCTTACGCTTCTTCTGTTCAGCTATTGCTACTTTCTGTGCATCTAGTATCTCATCCCATGTATCAGCCCCGAAGCGTTTATTAATTTCTATTGCTAATCTTCTGATGTCTTCTTCTTGTTGCTTCTCAGCAAGCTTGGCTGCTGCTACGTTAGCCAATGATGTTTCATCGTCTCCATCATCTTTGAGTTTAAAGCGTACAAACTTTGCCCACTTATTGTTAGGTAAGTTTTTATTTTTTGAAGCAGATACAATTCTTTTCTTAGCCTCTCCATGAGTTTTAAATAACCTTTCTATTTGTCCAGCAATAGCACCTACATCGTCTGCTGTATTAAGAGCAGTACGCACACCCTTCACCGCTGTCTTCACAGCAGCAAAGCCACCTGTAATAGCAGCTAGTGTTAACGGGTCCATTAATTATCTCCTATACCTTTCTAACTGAACCGTAGCCTCGTAAAGCTTTTCCTATTCCAATATAACCACCAGTTTTTTTTGGTATTATTTTTAAAGAATTACTATGTCGTTTAGAATCTTTTATAGCATCAGATAAACTTCCTTTAATAATTCTATATTCATTAGGTTTTAATTTACCTGCTTTATATTTATCTAAAACTTGTTTTTCAGTAAGTTCTTTTCCGTTATAAATACTAGGAGCATTAAGCCATTTTGTTTTTTCATTATCTAATGGAATACTTATTCCTAATTCAGAGACATTTTTATTACCTTTTTTATAGATAGTACGTCCTGTTTGTTTTACTTTTTTATTTGTAGGTTTAAGTTTATCAGCCATACTTATATTCCTTTGGGTTCATAGTCATATGGGTTACGTGCAATCATTCCACCTTTAGCAAATCCTGTCGCTGCTTTTTTTAAGGGATCAAACAAAGGTACAAATTGTTCATTAGGTTCAAATAACATAATGTTTTTACCTTCTTCAAAAGTTGAAAAAGAATCGTAACCTAATTTTCGTATTGTGTCTAAGTTATTTTCAATCTCTTCATAATCCCCTTTTAACATACGTTCTTTTAAAAGCACCAAACGATCTTCAAATTTATCTTTAGTATTCTGTTGTCTCTTTTTATTTTCTTTAGACTTTGGTTTTTTAAATCTTTTATATTTTTCTTTTCTTAATAAGTTTATTACTCCATCAACATGTTTAGGATTTTCATAATCAAATAATTTATTTACTCTACCCATACCAATAAGAACACGTAGATTATCTTTTACATCCGAAGGTGCATCTCCATACATATCTGTCCAAAAATCCATACCCTTTCGATTTAATCCTGTAGATAAAAAAGGATAATCAGAACCTGGAGGTGAAGGAGGAAGAATAGCCATAGGATCAAGTTCCTTCAATCTATCCATTTCGGCCATTTTTTCTTTTTGTAAAATAAACTTTTTAAATGGTTCGCCTCTTGATCTATGGTATAATAAAAGAGGTAAGCCTTCTTTACCTTCACTAAGAATTTTAGAAGAATCTTTTCCTAAAACATCTGCTTGCTTTCTTGCAAATCTTCTTAGTCCTTCTGGTTGATCTATTCTATTATCAACAGGTTTTTCTTGTTGTTTTATAGCTTTAATTAAAGCTAATAAACCTTTAGCTTTACGGCTCTTTGGTCGTCTCTCAGCCATACTTATATTCCTTTGGGTTCATAGTCATATGGATTACGTTCAACCATTCCACTTTTTTTAATCTGTCCACCGTCATACTTAGCAACAATTCTACGATAAACTGGATGTGTTTTTTTCCCCATTTTAATTACACCTATTTGATCTTGAAAATCTAAAGTACCTTTAACTGTAGGTTTTAATCTTGGCTCACTTCGGTCTTTTGGTTTTGTTTGTAAATTAGCACCTTTTGAAAAATCAGTTTCCATAGCATAATAATGTTGATTTTTAGAGGGAACATTTACTGAAACTAATGTATTAATATCTTTAAAATTTTCATCTTTAAGATTAGTCCACTCCCATCCTCTTCGTTTTCCTGTTGTAGTTGGTTTAATTAAATTAACTTCAATTTTATTATTTCCTTTTCCTATCATACCAATTTCAGGAACATCTAAATCACTAACAGTCATTGATGCCATTGGCCTTTCACCTTGTACACCCATTTCTGGAATAATTTTAATATTAGCATTACCAACATTTTTTCCAGTTAGTATTTCATTAGTTTTGGGATTAATAAATTCACCACCTGGATTAAATTCAAAACCTTTTTCCTCAAGCTTTGCTTGATTAACAGGCCTAACAGGGATTCTTTCTGTTTGATTTTCTTTTATAGCTTTAGCCAAGGCTAATAAACCTCTAGCTTTACGGCTCTTTGGTCGTCTCTCAGCCATTACTTATAACTCCATACCCAAGGACGTGGATGCGTGTCACTATCTTCCATTGTATCTATGTGTATAAACCTACTCTCATGTGGTCCTCTCTGAGATATACCAATACCAGAGAAGCCCTTCTCCATAGCAAGAGACATTAACTCATAGGCATCCCTACCAGATACCAGTACATCTACTGCCTTACCAAAGAGATGTGGTGAGTTCTTAGCCCCACCTATAACCTGATTGTATGAAGCGTCCCTATAGCCAGAAGATATAACCATAGGCTTGTCGTAGGCATATCGTAGAGACACAAGCATTTTCATAAACTCTTGATCCATGTTGCACTCATCAGTACCCTTACACCTCAATTCGTCTTGCGTAAAAAAATCCCACATTAAACAACTCCTTTGCCCACAGGTGGATGTGAGCCATTATGCATACTATTAAATTTATCTATATTCTTTTCAAGAGAACATAGACGTTGTTCTACTGCACCGTCTCTCTCTGACTGCTTCTTCAATATCTGAGGAGACAATATATCATTAGCCATAACATCTATAGAGCTAATAGCAACAGCCATCTTAGCTTCTGCTTTGTCTAGTCTAGTAGTAATGTCATTAAGCTCTTGCTTGTACTCATCTAGGTCAGTAACCATACCACGTATTGTAGTCTTGAGTACGCCCCATGTAGCAGCTAGACCAGCCAGTACTGTGCCTAGTGTAACAAGTTCTCTTGGTCCTAGTTCTAACATTATTCTTTACCTTCAATTAACAATGGCAATGATTCTCTATTCCACTGATTTAAACGATTTTCAACTAATCGTACTATTTCAGAAGGTATTTTATCTTTTACTTCAAAAATTTGAGAAGTTCCTGTTCCTAAAAGATATGGTGTAAAATAACCTATACCACCTTTTTGTGTAGAATTTCTTAGTAACACATCCTCAACATATTTAGGTTCTTTAAATAAATTATTTGATGTAAGCATATCAAGTATTTTTATATCATTCATTTTTTTAGATACAAAACTTTGATTATCTATTTTAATAGAATCTTTACCCTTACCCTTAACATAGTACCTCATTTTTTTAAACGCATGTAAGTCTTGAGCTAATTTTTTTTGAGCAATATAACTTTTTCTCATATGATCATCTACTGTTTCTATTATTTTATTTATTTCATTTGGATCAGAATAATCTACAACCCCTTCACGCAGTTCACCAATTTTTTTCCTTAAACTGCTCTCAATATTTTTTATTTCTCTCACATTATTTGAAACTACCATCTGTATACTTTTATCATAGTTTATAGTTTGTTGTATAATTCCATAGTATTTCTTTACACTATCTTCAAAACGGGCTGGCCATCCTGTTTTATTCACACCAGTTTTAGAATTAAATTTTCTAGTATCTTTCCAAATATCTATTATTGTTTTAGGTGCAGCTTTTTCTATTAAAGCTTTATTAAGTGTATCCATAAAATCTTGTTCATTACCATACTTATCTCTTCCACGAAGTGCATCAAGAATAAATTCTGCTGCTAGTGATTCTCTTACTAGGGGTTCAATAACTTTACCTACTTTAGAAAGAGTATCTTGTATAAGATTTTCATCTAAAGGTTGTCCACTAGTTGCATATTGATATATAGCCTTCATTAATTTTAATGGTGCATCTTGAGGATTAGTACGACTAACATTAATAAAGTTTACTTCAACACTACCTGTCTTTGGATTAAGAAAGATTGGTGTGTTAAATCGTCTTGTAGAATTTTTATCATATGGAGGAACAACTACCTCAGTGGCTCCCATATCATCCTCTGATATTCCATTAGCTTCATTATTTGATATAAGATATCCTGTACCAAGAACACCAACTGTTGTAGCAGAAGCCATTCTATTTGCACCCGCTGCCATTAATGCAGTATTTTTATCTTTAATACCTCTAAGAAAATCTTGACCACCTATTAAAAAGTTATTTTTAAAAACTCTAAGACTTTCAGCAGTAAAAGATGGGAAGGCTCCAATAACACCAGTCTGTCTTGTAGCTTTTAAAAATCTTGGAACTCTTGAATAAGTTGGTAATGTATCCTTAACAATTCTTGCAGCATACTCTTCAATGTCTGCTTTAGTCATTGATTTATTTGCTAACTGTTTACTAAAAACTTTAGTATATCTATCTAGTTCTTTATAGTAATTATATACTTTAAATATGTCATCCTCTGCTCTATAAACTTTAGCAATGCCATCAATAAGTTTAGCTCCTCCTCTTACGAGTTTATTTTTATTATATAAAAGCTTATCAAAGTCTGCATCATCAAGAGAACGATAGAAAAATTCTTGATTAACACCACTATTAACTAAACCTTTTTTCTGAAGATCAGCATATTCTTTAGGATCAATTTTTAATTTTCCACCTACCTTATTGACAAGCCTATTCATTGTAGGATTATATGTTAACATTTCTTTTAAACCACCTGTAAGCGGCATATAATTACCGTTAGCAAGTGTCATAACCATGTTACCACCTACGTTAAGAGCATGGGTAGATTCAGATAAAACAGTCTGCGCTCCAGAAAACCAAGCGTTCATCGCATTTGTAGTTTTAAAAACTGCATTAAAAGCTTTACCTTCAGGTGTTTGAATATCTAGTCCTTTATTTAATTTATCTTTATAACTTTTAGTAGTCATTATACCTGTAAGTGGATTAGCATCTGGCCCTAAAGTTTTAATATAATTATTTGCTATGTCAGATAGTTCACCTGTAAATGTTTGTTCTCCTACTTCTGTAGCTACACCAGTTTCTTCGTCTGGCCTAACTGTTTTTGTACCTCTAGGTTTAAATTTTGATCCTGTTCTAAATAGTTTAGAACCATAATCACTAAGAGCTATATCTCTCATGTCCGTTAAAAACTGATGCTCTGCAATTAGTTTACCTTGCTTTTCTATAGTAGCCATTGCCCTACTTGTAGGATTTTCAACTTGACGTAAAAGTTTACGAATATCACTGGGAATATATTTTTGCCCTGTCATAATCTTGCCAAGAACATGACCACCACTTTGAACTTTAGGAAATAAAGAATTTATAAATGCTTCTTCACCTTCACTATAGGCATCAACAGTTTTTTGTACTAGCTCATCTATACCTCTTTCAGATTCTTTTGGATTTCTTTTTATATGATAACCACGTATACCATCTATAATCTTTAAAGCTTCAACATCATCTACCTTACCTTTATGTGCATTTTGTATACGCTTTACCCATTGAGGATTTGTAAATACTTCATAGTCTGTAGTTACATATAAACCAATTTTATTATCAACAGCAGCAGTAATTTCTTTGCCCCCTGTTAAACCTCTATCTATAATATTTTCACTATAGTCATCAATAACAGTTCTTATTTTAGTAATTTCATTGGCCACATTTACAGGTAGCTGAGTTACAGCACTAGTCTGACGTTTTCTAGCTTCATTTAAAACTTTACGTTGATAAGCTTCAACAATCTTTTTTTCATCTTTTGTTGGTTTCTTTTTCTTTTTTAATATTTTTAATACTTCTTGTGGAGCAGTTTCGTCAATAGGGTCTATCCTACCCAATGCATCATTGACTAGTTCTATATCTTCTTTATCTATTTGATTAAGTTTTTTACCAAATTCTTTTTCAAGAACTCTAAGAAAATCTTTTCCATATTCTTCTGCCTCAGAAGAAGCACTACGCAAACTCTCATCTAATCTTTCAGCAGCTAAAAAAGATTGTTCATCTAATCCTTGTCTAGATGTAAACCATCTTTTTAAAGGATTTTTAGATTCTCTTGCATACTTAGGAGTAAGAAGTTTAATTGGCTGTTTAAATCTTACTCTTTGTTGATACGTACCATCAGGACGTTCTACAACTTCAGTGTCTGTTATTTTGTTTGTATCATCTTTAGGTGGTTGTAATACACCATCTTCTCTAACAGCTTTTCTTTTAGCCATTACTTTTCTTATTAAAGGAGCAGCCGCAATAATACCAACCTCTGTTATACCACCAAGAGCAGTTCCCTCAATAGCTTTCTTAAATAATTTTACAGAGTCAGCATCATCTGGATTAATAGCTATCTTATCTAACAGATCATAAACTATACCCTCACCACCTGGAAAAACTTCTAAGATCATATTAGCTAAGTTTTCATTTTTATCTGTAACAATAATATCTGCTGCTGTAAATCCTGCAACAGTAGGTATTGCTCCACCTAAAGTTTTAAGTTCTCTTTTAGCTAAAGCAGGAGCAGCCTTTACAATACCTTTTGTTAATGCACCACCAACAGTAAATATACCAGCTAACTCTCCAACTATTTCTTCACCTAAATTAACCTCTGGATCAAAAGTTGTTTGTAATGCTCTATATACTTTACTATCTGAAAGACTATCATCTATTTTATCTGCAACTTCTCCTATAGGTTTTGTAATCTTTTCAGGTAATACCATTTCTCCTAATTCAACAGCTTCTGATGCAAAATTTCCTATACCTGATGCAATAGATCGGAAGGGATCATCTATAAAAGAGCGTAGTGCAGATACTTCTTTATCTCTGAGATGAGCAGGTACAAATGTAGGACTTACTTCTAATACTCCAAAGAGTGAGAAAGGAGAGTCAGCATACTCCTCCTTCATCTCAAAGTATTTTTCTTCTGCTTCTATAGCTTCATCAGCAGCATCATAGTACTCGTCAGCAGTTACGTCATACTTAGATCGTAAGTAATTATCTATCTGACTTCGTTCTAATTTATTACTGTTGATTTGATTTTTTAAATCTTCAGCTATTTCTACAAAAGACCCAGTATTATAATTTAGAGCCATTTAAATTATTCCTATTATACAGATGTTTTAGGTCTTAATATATATTTATTACGATTTACATTTGTAGGTTTTACTTTTGGAGTAACAGGAGGAGGATTAGAAGTTTCAGATGATGAAGAATCTTTTTTATCACCAGAATCTTTAGGTTTACTACTTTCAGGAAAAGCCTCTCCTAAAGCTGAAGGTTCGTCAAAACCAGCTTTAAGTAAAGCAGCATATGTTCTTATTCCGTCTCGTAAATATTCAAATACTTCTTCACTTTGTTCTGGATCAACAAATTTCTCACCTTTTCTCATTCGGAAATTACCAGCATCATCTACTGTTACTGAAATACCAAATTTTTTATTTGCTTGATTTTCAAGATATTTTAATGCTGTTGGAGTTAATTTTGCTAAATCTGGTTTTAAATCTTTAGCTATTTTTGCTAGTTTAAGAGGTAGAGTTGCACCTTCTTTTCTTGCTTCTTGTTTAGCTTTTAAATCAGACTCTTCACCTTCTAATTCTAATTCAAGAAGTTTAAGCTCTTGTTCTTTTTGTTTAAGATATGCTTCTCTTTGTCCTTCATCTAGGCCAGACATGCCTTCAACAAGTGCATTGATAAATCCTTTAGATGGATCAGCACCCATTACTCTCTTAGCAGCTTCAGCTAAACCAACAAATCTATCTTGTTGAGGCATAGCTGCTTTTAATCTTTTTATTTGTGATTCTCTTAATGTTTTTCTTTCCCCTGCATCTCTTCTAGCTGCTTCTCCTGATAGATATTTAGAAAATTCAGGATATGTTCCTTCAAGTTGCTTTAATGTATTTAACAAAGAAGATTGTCCAGATGTAGGTAAAATATTTCTAGAACTTAATGCATCAATCTGTCGATCTTGTTCAAGAAGTTGTTCAATCATTGTTGTATCATCTACAGGACCGCTCATTTCACGTTTAACAACAGGCAGACTACCTAGACCTCCACCACCTTTCATCTCTGCTACAGTAGGTGTAGCTTGTTGTGGTCCTGCAATACGACGAAGTAAATTTATTCTGTCTCCAAAAGTATTATTATAAGAACTTCCAATAGCTTGTGTAGCCATTCTTAAATTCTGCATGTTCTCATCCATAGTTTCTTTATAATCATTTAAAGAACCAGCAGCATTATCTATGTTCTCTATAACATTAGCTTGTCTTCGAGGAAACCTAAAACCAAACAAACTACCCAATCCACCACGACTACCCATCATAGGAGAAGCAGTAGTTTGTTGTCCTTGGCTATAGACATTAGGTACTTCACCACCCTCCTGCCTTTGTACAACACGACCACCATATTTTTTACCTAAATAACTACGACCAACATTAGCCATACTAAATTGATTGTTAGCACCAAGACCACGACCATAAATATTAAGACCAGTTAGTCCAAGACCTAGAAGACCTTGACCTATTGAAGATGTAGGCTGTAACATTCCTGATTTAGTTGTTGTTCTATCAGGTGTTTGTAAGAATGGATTACCATAAACAAAACTAGATAACTGTGCAAGCTCACTCTCTGGATATTGTTCTTGCTCTGTGTATTCTTTAAAAGCTTTATCAAGAACAGACTGTGCTTCTTGCCTATCAGCTTGTGCAAGTTCTTGTCCAAGTCCTTGTTCAGCTAAACCAGTTTGAAATTTCTGTAATCCCATGCCACGTAAATCTTCTGCTTGCGCTCGTTGCCGTACAGCCTGATCAGTAAACTGACGATAGGCATCTTCATAAGCTTTCTGTTGTCCTTTAGTTTGTATATCACCTAGCTGTTGACTAAATTCACTACCAAGCAATGCTGCCTGTACACCTGCACGACTACCAAGACCAGACATACCACCAGCACCAACAGCTTGCTTTTCAAACTCTGGCATAACTCTACGTCTAAAATCTTCTTCAGCTTTTCTTTTTTCTACATCTACAACAGCTTGTTGATAGGGACTCATAAACTTTTCTGCTTGATCTGCTGTAAACTCTGTACCTATACCACGTAGTGCTGTCTCTGCTTCTTCTTGATAAGGCTGTTGTGTACCAATTAGTCCACGCAAACCAGCAATAGCTGCTTCTTCTTCTGGTGTTCTTTTTGCAATAGTTTCACCAGGATAAGGCTGGTATCCTCTTTCTTTAGCAATATCATACTGAGCTTTAGCTTCCTCAAGTACTTGTGTAACATAAGGAGCAATCTCTTCAGGAAGCTTGCTTGACTGAACAGTAGTTGTTGTAGTTGGTGTTGGTTTTGTTCTACCAAAAAAGAAATCTAAAACGCCCATAATTTCTATCCTATCATTTTATTCCTGAGTGATTGTAATCCATTAATTTGATTTGGTTGTTGTGTAGTACCAAATGCTTCTTGTCTAACTTCTTTTACTATTTGATCCATTACATCTGCACCTTCATCTGCACTACCATTTCCTAATGCAGACATTGTGTGAGCATCAACAACATACTCATCAGGACTAACAGCCAGTGTCGCTACTTGATCTCCATTATCTACAATAGGCATATATACATTATCTTCCATTCCATGCCCATCGCCTGGAACTTGACCAGAGAAACCCTCTAGTGCTGTACCACCCCTTGCTCTTTCTTGCATACGCATCATAGCCAAGTTATCAAGTGCTGAGTCTGATTCTAAAGCTTGTTTAACATTCTGCATATTAGCCATTCTTTGTGGATCAGCAGGTCTAACATTCATAGGTCTTTGCATTTGATTGTCCTGTGGAGGAGTAGGATATACAGCCCCATCAACAGCCATGCTACGAGGAAGTTCTGTTGGTTTAACTTGATTTATTCCTTCAACGTGTGCATACAATGCTTGTTGAGCCTCTTGTATCTTTTCAGGAGTAATACCAGCCCTATCAGCCAACGTATCAAGAGCCGCTGTTTTTAATATTTCTTTTAATTCTTTATTCATATTGAATAATCCAAATCTTTAAAAACCTTGTTACTACTATTATACTCTATTTTTGCGTTTTTCGCAAATACTTCTTGCTTCTGGTCCTGTCTTTGTCGAGTAGGATCAACAACATACCCTTGATTTAGATTACTAAAGTATGTACTATTATTAACTAAATTAAAATAATCAGATGTCTTCATTAATTTAAATCCTGCCAAGATGTTTCTGATCCAAGACTAACATAACCTTTAAACTTCCCTGTACTTGTAGAGTACGCAACAGCCCCCTTAACAGGCCGACCTATTTCTGTAACTGTAGTTACCCTAAAGATAGTTTGTGCTGTAGCAACTTCTTCTTGTAAATCTCTAGAGTCTAATTCTTGTACTAAAACATCACCCCAACTTCTAACCTTATTATACATATCAATAAGATCAGTATTAGTTAATGCATAGGGTAAGGTAGGGTATCTTGCCATTATCGCTCCCCGTCACCTTGTAATGCAATACGGACTGATCCCCATCGCCAGCTTGCATTGTTTGATTCACAAGATACCCTTATCTTAGCTTGCCTTCCTCTTGATCTAATGTCAATCTTTTGTGTATTATTAAATATATCAAATGTCTTAGTAATCTCTTCAGTGCTTTCTGGATACTTCTTTGTAACCAACTTCATTTTAATTTGACCACCAGATAGATCATAGTCAGGTACAATTTTATTCATAAACATAATAGCATTACCATCATCTACATCAAACGTGCCTGACTCAACAAATGAGGTTAGTGTTTCACCGCTACCTGTAAATACTTCAGATGGCTCGTTATTATAAATATTATTACCAGAAGCAGTTACACCTGTTGTTATGGTATTACCAAATACACTACGATCAGTAAATGTGGTAAAGATCATATCACCATATACCCAATAATTTTCTTCTGGATTAAAGATAACATATTTATTACATTCAGTCTGACCAGTAGATGCATACAACCAAATAATTTCTCTAAACTCTGAGTTAATACCACAATAAACTTTATCATAGTAAGTAGTATTAATATCATCAAAGATAAACCTTCTAACAGTACAAGGTAAAATTTCTACTGAACCAGCATTACGATAGAAGTTATCATAGCCCATCCAATAGGTTACACCATTATAGTCAATTGCTGCATGAGGACCAATCAATCCACAGTTTGTACCTACTTGTTGAAATCTAAATACAAAGTTATCACCAGTAAACTGCATTAACCAAAGAGCATTGTCAGTCCAAATATTAATAGCATTTCTTGCTCGTACAGCACCTACTATTTTAGTTCCGTCTGTAAGAACAACTTCACCTGATGTTGTATCTGCTGTTGGATTCCACTGTGTTCTATCATCTTGATCAGACCATCTAACTAACATAGGATTAAAAGGACCGCTCACTGAAGCTGTTGCCGAAAACTGATTAGTACCAAAACAAATAAGATGTCTATCATTAGGCGATACAATAAGTGAGTTAACACTTACAGGAGATGTTGTAACAGAGGTAGCCCTAGTAGGAGATGTTGATGCATCACTATCATAATAGAATATACCACCACCACGTCTATTAGCTACAACATCCTCACCCCAGTTATCAAAACTCCACTGTGTAATATCAAATACTAAGCCAGTAGCATCAGCAGAAGCTGGTGAGTTCCAAGCCCTACCTGTTCCACTACCAGCAGTTTGTTTATATATTTGTGCAGTCATGTTTAAATTAGAAGTTACATCACCACTTGCACTTGCATTAGCTGCTGCACTAACTATAACTTGTGTTCCATTAACAGATACAATTGCAAATACTGGTCCTCCAAAGGCTGTCTTAGTAAGGTTTAAGTTACCTCCAATTGTAGCAGCATGGCTATCAATAGAAGTATTTTTAAATACTATGTAGTCATTAGCTGATCCACCATGTGCAGAAGCACACGATACAGTAACCAATGCATTACCACCTGTAGCAGTTATCTTAGAAATACCTACAGACGTAGGGGCTGCTGCATTGTATGTGGCGGCTGACCAACCAGTACCAACAGCAGCTACAGAGAAGCCTGTAGGTAGGTAGTAGTTAAATGTAGCAGCACCTCCTACATCACTACCAGTAGCATTAGCCGCATCAGTAACAGAGATTGTAAATACGTTAGCACTTTCTATAGACGTAATTTGGTATACATTACCTTGTAGACTTACATTATTAAAAGCTGCTACTGTTGTAAAAAGAACACGATCTCCTACCTTACGACCATGATTAGCATCTGAACAACAAACCCTTGTACTTCCTGATGATGTACCAAATACATTGCTGAGTGTTACCACAGTTGTTATTGGTGTGATATCGTATATCTGATCACCATTATGTTCATACAGTCTATCTGGTGTACCAAAGATAGCTCTCTTAATATTATCTGTATCACTCCATGCAATTAAAGCTCTAGCTGATCCTTCAAACTTTGTACCATCTGCTCTTGTTTCATAGCCACGCATGTTCTCAGGTTTACCCTCACGAAAGCGTACACGGTTTCCATCAAACCATTTACCCTCTTCAGCGTACTGAGTAGACTCCCTATGGAATCCAGGAACAAAATCAAATTTAGCTAGTTTAGCCATTATGACCTATCAAAATCTTTTACAAGGATTGCATCAACTTTTGTAGCAGTACGTACAGAATAAAATAATGCATCAACTGCATTTGCAGATGTGCTTAGAGTAGGAACGCTAGCACCAGGAAATTGGAATACAGTATTATAACTAAGTGTTCTACTACCAGTACCATCTTGATGTATATATATTTGTCCTACTGCTCCTAGATTTGTTGTTGTATTTGTGGGAGCAGCAAGAGTTCTATTATCACCTAAAGTTACTGCAAATATATTAGCAGTTGCTAAATCAGCTACTACAGAAGCAGCATCTGATAGTGTTACAATAGGTGTTAAAGCACCTGTCATAAACTTACCTTTACCAGATACAGTTACTGTAGAGTCAAACCTAGATGCACCTGTTGCTATAAATGTACCACCTACAGATATATTTGTTTTAAAATCAGCCGCTCCAGAAACAGTAACAGTAGAATCAAACCTAGCTGCACCAGTAACAGTAAGACTAGATAAATTAGTTTTTTCAACAGCTTCAACTGTTACACCATTAGTTACGTAAAGAGCTACAGTTCCTGCTGGTACTGTTACACCTGTATTACCAGCAACCTTTAAAACAAGAGCATCAGTACTATCTGTGTAAGTTATAGAGTTTCTTACAACATATACTTTAGATTTATTAGGAATTAAAACATCAATTGTATCATGAGAACCACCAATAGTTCCCTTAAATTCTAGGATAGCAGACCGTGATTGATCTCCTGATCCTTGATTTTCAGTAAGAGTAACAGTAGCAGTTGTGCCTACACTAATAGAAGTATAGCCAGCAACAGCCTGATCAACCAGACTGATTACTCCCTCATTTAAAATCTCACCCCATGTATTAGGGTTTTCGCCATCAGCCTGTTTCGTTAGGCGAAGATTTGTTGTATAAGTACTGGGCATTATTGACTCCTAATTCGTAAGACTATTTAAAGTTCCCATTGTTCCCATAAAATAAACACAAGATAAATCACTAACACTATGAACTATCATTAAAAATGTTTGACTTTGATCTAAGTATATTTCTATAACAGCACTTGGATTTAACATCCCAGTAAAAATTTTATCTTTTGGTTCTAGTGTTGGCTTTAATACTTTACTTGATATACAAAGAACAGGATGTCCAACATTAAACTGTGTAAAAGTTAAATTATCAAATGATTGTGCTTTAGCATTAAAAGATATAAAAACTAATAAAATAAAACTTATAAAATATTTCATTGTTCAGGCCAATCAAATATTGGTACGTTACCTGTAGGGTTACCGTCACTATCTACAGGCGCATCAAACAACGCTTTGAATGCTGCAAACTTAGTAGCTACTTCAGCTTCATAATCAGACACTACTTTTTTATCAGCATCAGTTTTATCTTCTTCATCTTTTGCTTGTATCATTGCAAGGTCTGAAGGAATAGCTGTATCTGTGATATCTGTTATAGCTTTTTCAATAGCAGTACATGCTGTAATAACAGCCGCACGATAGGTAGCTACATCAGAATCAATAGCACGATCACGTTCTGCTTTAGCAATCACCTGCCAATCAGTAGGGGCTAGTAATGTATTTGCTGTTTGTTTTGTTTTAGCAAGCCATTGAGATTTAAGACCAAGCGTAGTTGTTGATACACCATCAACTGTCTTTGTGACATCATCTGTATTTCGAGGTATAGAACTCCAAGTGCCGTCTTTAGACGGTCCACTTACCCAATAAAATTTACTATCGGGCTTTGTTTGTATAACTACTTCTTTAATACCATAAGAAGCTTTAACATCATCTGACCATACAGATGCCCAATTACCTGGATGCTGTACACCATTGTCATCTATCCAAGTCTTTCCAGGTTTTAATTCTTTTGTATTATTTAATACAAACATCTTTATCTCCTATCTTGCTAAATTAGCTAGTCGGCGTGTCAGTTGATTGAGTAGCGTTATTATTGTTGGTGAAATCGTTGTTGTTGCCACTTGCATCATCGCCAAGGTCGCTGCCCGATGAGGCCATGTTTAGGTAAAATCCATTATTGCCTACACCCTGGTTTGGACTCAAAACAAGACAGACTGTTCTCGGGCGGCTATCTGTCGAATTTGGTGTGCAAGTGACCGTAAAATTTCCCCCAGTCGAATGTTCTTTACTCGCGCCCGACATCACCACGCCGTCTGCTATTACCTGATCAATATTTTCGTCAACATCCGACGACCATGTGTGTGTGCGACTGCCAGTACCCCCGCGACCCGCGAGGATAAGACTGTTGTTAGGTACATTGGACAAACTAAATGAGGCCGTCGAAGACGAGCCATCTACTTGTAAATCAAATAATTGATGGTCGCCCGTCACAGCCCAAACGATCACGCCAAACTGGCTCATTGTTTTATTCAACGTAACGGAAATGTCTCCAGTCGTACCCGATGGAACATCAGCTCTCCATAAACTGCCTGGATACTGAGGCTCGACAGAATTATTTACATCGCTAATTTTCGTTGCTGAAACACCACCCACGGTAACAGGCGTAATGGTTGGCGCAGCGCCAGTTGACTCCTGGCCTGTCATAAAAACATAGATTGCGCGATTATCAGCAGCCGCTCCTAGCGCCACGCTACTAAAAGTATAGGACGTAGCATCTGCCGATGACGTAGCACTTGTGACGTTTGTTACTTCTTCGGCTGTCGAACTCACGCTCACAGCGTCTTCGGGATCAATCGGAACCCAACTGCCTCCGCTACTCTCTGCGAAGGCTGTAGGAGCCAGACTGCGACCATCCACGTAAATTACTTCGGACAACCGCCCGTCAAAAGTATGCGTAGTCGAATTGCTCCAACTAGCAATTCTCCAACCTGTTGAGGTAAACACGTCACCATTTTGGCTAGGGTAACTAGCAGCATCAAAGCTGTTAATTTGCGAGCCGTTTAAATATAGACGCACCCTATCAGCAGCCGTTCCTAAAGATGTATCTACACGAACGACCAAATGTTGCCAATCGGTCGTGGAAGTAAATGTTTGCGTTGTGGTTACCTCACTTCCATTGCCAACCACCAGTTTGTTTGCGCTGGTAAAATAAGCTTGGATCTGAACGGAGCCGCCGCTGCCATGCGTAAATAATCGTAGGTTTGAACCCCCGACGCTCGCTCTTTTAAACCACAAGGACAACGTGCCAATGTCAGCGTTCATTGGCGTTCCAAAACCGCTGTCAGCAGAAAGATATTCAGCGTCTGCTTTTACGAACAGTGCTGAGTTATCTACAGAAAAACTAGTAGCTTTAATACTTTCTCCAGCCGCACCCATTAACATATTATTAAACATTAACTATACTCCTGTGTCATAATAGCGTGGATATTCTCACCCGTATTATCACTAGATATTGAAGCTACGATATAATCTATTCTACTTACCGCCCCATTAGAAGTAGCAAATGTTGGTGCTGTTCCACCAGGAAACTTAAAACAACCATTATAAGATATAGCACCTGACCCACCAGACTGTACAAGGAAGATACTTCCTACTTGTCCTACCCTAGCATTTGTTGGTCTTGCTAGTGTATGTGCTGCTGTAACTGTTGTCAAGAAGTTTTGTGCTATACCAAAGTTAAGTGATACAGAAGTCACACCGTTGATAGCTGTTGTATGTACAGCCGCTGCTGCTGACTCAGTTAGTTGTAGTTGTCCTTCAAGTGAAGTATTACCTGATACTCGTACCGTACCTAAAAAGCCAGTATTGCCAGTAGCTGTTACTGTACCAAGAAGGTTGGTAGCACCACCCACAGAAAGTGTAGAGTTAAGACTTACTGCACCTGCTACTGTAAGGGTACTATTAAGATCAACTGCTCCCTCTAGTGAGGTTGCACCAGCAACCCTAAGAGTTCCACCAAGAACAGTATTGCCCGATACAGATACATCATCTTCAAACTCAGCCTTACCTGTAGCAAGGAATGTACCACCAACTGAGGTATTGCCACCTACATTTAAAGTAGATGCTAGACTTACTGCACCTGCTATTGTTACAGTGCTTCCAAAGTTTGTTACACCTCCAACAGATAAAGTAGATGCTAATGATACAGCACCTCCTACTGTAACTGTACCACCAAAGTTACTATTACCACTTACTGATACATCGTCTTCAAACTCAGCCTTACCTGTTGTTATGAGTGTACCACCAATAGATGTGTTACCAGCTATCGTAACTGTGGAAGCAAAGTTAGCTGCACCTCCAACAGATAAACTAGATGCTAGGCTTACTGCCCCACCTACAGTAACAGTACCTCCTAAGTTAGTATTACCACTAACAGAAACATTTGTTTTAAATGTAGCATTACCTGATACAGTCACAGTGCTATTAAATATAGCAGCACCTACAACTGTTGCTGTTCCACCTACATGTAAATTACCACCAACTGTAGCATTATTAACAGAGATATTACCTTCAATAGATACTGTAATGCCTGTTAAGTTAGACCCATCACCATAGTAAGCAGATGCACATACCTTTGCATTAGCTGCTTGTACATTAGCTCCAGCAATAGTAACTGTTCCACCGATAGAAACATTACTAGTTATTGTAACTGTAGATAAAAAGTTTGCGGCTCCACCTACTGATAAAGAAGAAGCTAATGATACAGCCCCACCAACTGTTACAGTTCCAAGAAGATTAGTATTACCACTTACTGATACATCATCTTTAAATGTAGCAGCACCTACTATTGTTACCGTATTATTAAGCTGTGCAGCCCCTGTAATAGTAACTGTAGATAAGAAGTTTGCTGCTCCTCCTACAGATAGGGAAGAAGCAAGGCTTACCGCTCCACCTACTGTTACAGTCCCACCAAGATTTGTGTTACCAGAAACAGATACATCATCTTCAAACTCTGCCTTGCCTGTCGTTATTAACGTACCAGCAAGTGATGTGTTGCTACCTACATTTAGTGTGGAGGCTAACGATGTTGCTGCTGCTACTGTAAGTGATCCGTTAATATTTACATTACCACTAACAGATACTGCATCTTGGAATGTAGCTGCACCTATAACATTAAAAGGTCCAGATACAGAAACACTACCACCAGCATGTATAAATCCTACAACAGATATATTTGCAGCAGTGCCTAGTTCAGCCTCTACGTTTGAAAGATTAGAACCATCACCATAATAGAAAGATGCAGTTACGTTACCATTTACGTTTATATTAGCACTTACAGATACATTACTATTAAAGACTGCTGTACCTCCAACAGATACATTTCCTAGTACATCTAAGTTTTTACTAACAGATACATCGCTCTTAAATTCAGTCTTAGAGCTAAATGTTCCTGCACCAGCAGCAGCAAATGTGCCACCAACACTAACATTATTTTTAAGTATTGCTGCATTTTCTACAGTAACAGTAGACTTGAATGTTGCTGCACCCACAGCCGTTACTGTACTATTAAGCTGTGCTGCACCTGATACAGTTACTGTAGAACCAAACTGTGCGGCTCCTCCAACTGATAAAGTAGACTGAAGGTGCGTTGCACCAATAACTGTGGCTGTACTAGATACCTGAAGAGTACCGCCAACTACAGCATTACTTACTGAAATATTACCAGCTACTGCTGCTGTTACTCCTGAGATATTAGAACCATCTCCATAGAAAGCAGAAGCACATACTCGTTGATCTGAATGTATATTTCCAGTAGCAGAAACTAAGCCAGCTATATTTAAAGTATCGTTTACCTTTACAATACTGGATGCAACTTCAAGCGCACTCTTAGCACCGTCCCCAGTTTGTATTGGTTTAAGAGACGTTTCTATTCCAGTATTTGAAACAGCACTACTTACAAGAACAAGATTCTTATAAGTCTGTGATATAAGTTTTCCAGTTAAATCTGTCATATTAATTGCCAATACTCATCTGTTGCGTTATAAGTTGTTCCAGCCTGATCCCATGTTAAATTACGCCCACCTATATCTGGTCTTGGGTTTGTAATAGCTGGATCGTCTTTTACGTTTGCCACTCTATTCTGAGGATGGTTTTTTAAATCATACTGCCCTTCAAAGTCTTGTGGGCATACCAACATCCCATAACTGTTTAGCCTCATTACCCTGTGTGGATAAACAAAACCACATTCATCGCAAACAGCTAGTGCATTTCTTTGCGTAGCCATTAGTTATAGAATGTTAATCTAGGTACAATATAAATGCTAGAAGTTTCTCTATCCTCTAGCAATGCTCTAGCCAACATTTCCTCATAGTTTGTTTTTAACAATGCTATCCTTGTATCTGCAACAAGAGGACGTTTAAGTGACATGTAATATGCAAGTCCCATTGTAAGACAAGGAAGAAACCTTTTAGGTAAGTCTGCATTTTGAATAGCAGATTTATTTACATCCTGTAATTCTTTAACAATCTCTAACTTAATAATGTCTGTAGAGTTTTCTGGTAGGGGCCATACAGAAAGAACAGGATTATCCCTGCCCCGTCTAATTGTATATTGATTTGGTTTACCTGTTTGTGTCTTATTAGGAATAAGCATAAACTCTTCAGGTGTTATCCTGGTTAATTTAACATCTGTATTGCTTCTGCTTATGACAACCTCAAGAGCATTAATTGTGCTACTGTCGAGGCTGTAGGAAGTAGTAGAGGCTACTACTGTGACTGCTGTGGTACTAGTAGACCAGAGAAGTACACCCCTGTTCTGCCAGTCTTTAAGCATTAGATTAATAGAACGACGAGCAGACTCAGGCTCATGACCTAGTGTGCTTTCACCACCAATCATTTCAGAAGCCTCTTGGATAACCTGATCTATGTCAAGGTTAAAATCATATGTGCCTGATACTGCCATTATGCTTTCCTAAATCTAGCTGTCTTCTTAGCTATCTTCTTAGGTTGTTTTACGAACTGCTTTCCGGCAGCAGTCCCCTTGCGCTTTGCTTTCGTGGTCGCTGCATACTCCTTTGAAGTTAAGCTCTTGATTGCTTTCTCTGGAAGATACCTCTCCCCTGTCTTGCTTGATGGCTTCCCTGACTTGGTTCTCCATTTCTGCTTACTCCATTTAGAAAGTTTATTTGTAGACTTTTTCTTTTTACCTGAATATGTACCACCAGCATCTTTATAATACTTAACAGCAAGTTGCATTGCTCTAGCAGAGTGTTTACCACCCATTTTAGCTTTAGCTCTAGCTTTAGCCCTAGCCCACTTAGCAGGATCACGCTTAGTAGCTGTACCGCCTTTTTTACGTTTTACTACGGTTGCCATTTATTCTATCCCCAATCAGGTAGTATACATCTAAAGCATCTACAGTGCTTACAAACTTCTATAGGACCATTCTCTTTGTCAACTTCTTTTATTAAAGGAGTACCACAGTGAGAGTTATGTCCACAGTTGTTGCACTTACCGTTTACCTGCTCGACCACCAGACCGCCTCTTTACGACACCGCCCTTAGAGCGATACTTAGTATTTTTAGCTTTACCACCACCCATGCGTTTAACAGTTCCACCTTTGGACATGTACTTAGTTTTCTTTTTTCCTGCCACTTTTCTTCTCCTCATTATAAAGATTGTTAAAAGTTAAATTAGGATTCATATAACTACTATCTATTTCTGCTGAGTGTACATACTGACTTGGTGCAAAGTCTGGTGCGCCTTCTCCAGTAACCCACAAAGCGGGATTAGTAACTCTAACTCTATTGTTAGGAAGTGCTATAATGTTTCCTGTATATGGTCCTGCATCTATAAGCTCTAACACATGTGACTGTTTATGTTGTGCAGGATCGTCTGATATATAACTATCTGTGTAGTCTACAGTAAACATATATCTTCCTGTATAAAACTCTCCATCTATTTTACATAACCAAGGACTTGAAGATACTCTGTCCATAACAATGATAGCATGGTTTCTTGAAGAACAATCCCACGGCTGGGCTAGATGTGTCTGCATTAGTTCAGGCCACTCTTCTAGTACTGTGTCTGCTACCAATGCTGTGATTGGAAGTCTAGCCCACATTGCACCGCCATGTATATTTTCATCTTCATCGCAACCTGTAAACACAACATTAAAACTTAAACATCTATCTGGTATTGCGTTTACTGCTATTGCTAGTGCATGTAAATATTCTCCTTGATATTCTTGGTGATTGTTTGTAAATTCTTTTCGTACCCAACATTTAAAATGCGGTATGTTTGAAGCAAGATATGCCAAAGTAGTCTAACACCTCCATCGTTTTCTAGCTTGCCTTAATCTGCTATTAGGGTTCTTAGCAGCTTTTGGAAACTTTTTCATTTGTCCAGCAGACCTAGCACAATAACTCTTACGCCTGGATGCCCTAGCCTTACTAGGTTTCTTTTCCGTTACAGCCGTCTTGAGTTTTGAACCAGGGTTCTGTCTCCTATACTTAGCCACCCCCTTCGCAGTCATACCAGCACCAGACTTGGTAGGACGTTTCATTCCCCTACCAATCGTAATGCCTTTCATGTTGCTTTTTTTTCTAGCCATAATCAGTCATACAAAGAAGCTACAAGTTGTGAACCATTCATTACTTTACCGCCGCCCTTACGCTTAACAGTGCCACCGCCCTTCTTAGGCATTGCCATATCAGACATTTGTTTTTTAGTCATGCCTTGATATACAGACTTACGATTTTTAACTGGCGAACCTAATTTAATTTTCTGACCTACACGAATTTTATTTGGGTCTTTAATACCAGGATTAGCAGCAAGAAGTGCTTTAAGAGTTGTTCCTTGTTTTTTTGCAATCTGTGAAAGTGTATCTCCAGATTTAACTGAGTAGGAGCCACCTCCTTTTCCACGACCTGCGAAATATCCAGCAGTACCTATAGCACCAAGAGTGCCAAGACCTATTAAAGTTTTCTTAGTTCGGCTTTGTTGTTTTGCCGCTTTATCAGCTTCAGCTTTACTTGGGCCTTTAGGTTTAATAACAGTTCTTTTAGGTTTAGCTGCTACCCTGGCTGCATCTTCTTTTTTAGCAGCAGTAACAGCTTTTTTAAGTTTTCGTTGTGTTTTACTCATAGGTACTTTATCTACACCAAGAGTAACAACCTTATTGGGTTTGTCTGCTACTTGAGTTTTTCTAGCTGCATCCAATAAAGATTTTACAGCTTTTGTTCTACGCTTCGCCATTTTTTTTCTCCCACCTGGATTTGTAATTTGTTTGCTAATACTAGCTCTATTAACCACGGGTCATGGCCTTTCCGTAGCCTTTAACAGCACAACCAACCCCTTTTGGTTTACCTACTTTACCACCTGTTTTTCTACCAACAGATTTAAGAATTTCTTTTTTTGTTTGTCTAAACTTAGGTTTTCTTCCACCTTTAGCTTTAGCTCTTTTTTTTCTTCGTTTTGCAGAAGCTTCTGGTTTTATTAAATCTAATATAAGTTTTCTATCGTCTGCATCTAAGCTTGTTAATAAATCATATATACTATATCCTGCTGCACCTAAACCTACTGCTGGAGCAAACGGTCCTGACATTAAAGAAGTTGCTCCAGTTTTTGCAGCGGCTACTGCTCCTTTTTTTAATAACTTTTGTTTAAGAGCTTCTGCTGCTTTAGTTTGTGAAATTTTTTCAGCAGCTTTTGCACCACCACCTAGTACAGCAGATTCAGCAGCAATATATCCTAAAGGATTTCTGTTAATAAATTCATCAAGTGTTTCGCTTGGAATACGAGAAGCAGCTTCAATACCAACTACACCAGTGCCTGCACCGCCTATAGCTTTTAGAATATTACTTTTAGCACTAGCCATGATTAGTCATACAAAGAAGCTATGAGTTGCGAACCAGTCATAACTTTACCACCAGCTTTACGACTAATTTTTTCACGACCTCTTTGACCACCCTTTAACAACCTATCTTGTCCTTTAGCAGATGGACCTTTTTTTAAATCTTTTATTGTAGTCATCGGTCCTGGTTGAAATCCTTTACCTCTTTTTTTCTGTCTTTTAACGAAAACTCCTGATTTCTGGTATTTGCCTAACATAGGTTGACCACCTTTTTGTCCAAAACCACTACCCTGTTTTTTTATTTTAGGAGCTATAGGTTCATAACCAAAATCTAAATCTTTACCTGTTAGTTCAGGTGTAACATCACTTGGATAACTTTTAGCTGATTGCTTTGGTCTTTTTTTATTTGGTTTAGAAACAATTTTGCGTTTAGATACTGTTGCTTGGGCTGCTTCAACTGCTGCTTTACCAAATTTTTTTTCAGCAGCTTTTTTGCCCTTTTCACCAGCAAATTTTTTAATAAGGTCTACAACCTTTAGTGCAGCTTTTGTTCTACGCTTTGCCATTTTAATTCTCCTTAGTCATATAGAGAAGCTATAAGTTCAGAACCACTCATAACTTTTCCCCCAGTTTTACGATAACCCATTTTATTGCGTACAGGTGTAGGTAGTTTTGCAAGACCTGGATTACTTTGTTTATCTACAGTTTTAAGTGAACCACCTTCAGCTTTCTTTTTAACTTTTTTCTTTTTACCTGGAGGAGTCATAGGTTTTTCTGGTTTAGGTGCAAACTTTACTGGAGTGCCTTTTTTATAAGATTTTTTTACAGAATCAAATAACCTTTGTTTAATCTTACTTATTTCACTCATTAGCTTGCTCCCTGTATTATAGTGTTAGGACCGCCAGCAGGAGAAGCTGCAACAGCCATGTCATCCTGTCTAGTACGCCTTGCTTGGTTACGTAAAGCCCCTACAGCAGCAGTGTACTGTGCTTGCCATACGGGTAGAGTATTCCAGTCTTTATTAAACATAGTTGCTTCCATCATGCAACCATAGAAGATAGCATCATAGCAATACTCTGTGAAATAATTTGAGGTTGTTACGCTTGTCCCTGTAGCAGAAGCAAGGGCCAGTGGTTGAGATGCTGTTTGTATTTCAGCCGTAATTACTGAGACTGGTGTAGGTACAATTTTAATTGTTGAATTATTCTTACGTGTGTAATACCGTGGTGTGCCTGTAGATGCACTAACAGGCCAGTAATCATTTATATATTCTACAGTGCGAGGTAATAGATTAGTTACACTCGTTCCACTGCTTGTTTTAAAGTTAATGTTTCTAACAAGCCTAACACGATCATTAAGAGTAATAGCACTAGCATTACCAGACGAAACAGATACAGTAGTATACTCGTCTAGTCCAAAATCATCTAGCTCTTTTACCAGACGAAACTCAGCCTTCTGAATAAACTTAGGAACTTGGTTAGAAAACTCAGTCCCATCATTCTCAGAAGTGTTAATGATGTCTGTTTTAAGATCGCTATAGTTAGGCATGTTAGCCTACATATAAGGTAATAGTTGGGGCCATAGCTGCTGCACCAGATGTAGAGAGGCTTACGATACCATGAACAGCAACGCCCATGTCACCAATGTAAACGTCATTAGAATCAGTAGCACCCATCCTATATCGAATAGCGTTACCTTTGGCAGTCTTATTAGTAATCTGTTTACTGCCTGAAATAGCAATGTCACCTACAATAGTAGAATAAGCATGTACAGCAATTATACGAGTGGTTGTAGGGGTAGGATTATCACTACCACCTTCAGAACCTAATGTAACAGTAGGAGTATCTACATAACGAAACCCAGTTATGATAGCTCCATCACTACTTACATTCTGTGCGACTTTTATATTAGATGCCATAATATCTCCTTTGGAAGAATGGGAGAGTAGCGTTAACTACTCCCCCACTTTCACCATTAGGTTCCAGCACTTCCGAAGAAGCCACGCCAGTCAGATACACCGAAGCTATAACGCTCCCGTGCCTTAAAGCGCAGGTTGCCAGTATCAAAGTCTGGCTCCATCTTCGTCTGAAGAGGAGAACGGACAAACATTTTCGTACCATTAGGAACATCAGTCTTAATGAAATACGCATTGGTATCCGTAAAGCGACGGTTGATAAAGTAACCTTCAGGAAGCATACCCATGCTCCGAGTCACGTTGATTGCGTTCGTGTTCGGGTTAGCCGAAGCAGCACTCGTTTGAGTGTTACCAGGACTGGACAGAATACGACCAGCAATCGCCCATGAGTCAACAGGGACATGCAGAGACACCGCACTCGCACCAATGAGAATACCACGATCATCCTCAAGCTTTTGGATGCTCGTAAGCGCAGTCTCAAGAGTAGCTTCCGTTAGGTCAGCAGCCGCCAAAAGGTTAGACTGACTTCCATCGGAAATCGTGGGGTGTGCAGCAGAGAAGAACGCCGCTCCATCACCAATGGTATCAGAGAAACCATTGTTGAACAGATTAGCAGCTTTCACTTGCTTGGTATTCGCCATTGCACGGGCAAGACCCCTGGCACGAATTTTAGCAAACGTGTCATAGAGATTGTCTTCCATTGCCTCTTCCGTTACAGCAAAGGCAAGAGCAACAGTCTCGTGTGAGTAACGAGCCGTGTAGCTTTCTTGCGCTCCGTCATAACTAACAGCAGCACCTTCACCCTTCGTTGGGGCAGTACCAAAACCAGTGAAAAGTACTTCTTCTTCAAAAGCACGATCCGAGTTTTCTACATCATAGAGAGATTCGTGTTCGTTATTAACCTCTCCATACTCCATTCCAAAAACGGCGTTAAGGCCAGGAAGGAGTTGTTTGCTAATACTAGCTCTATTAATAGCCATGATAAATCCTCCCTATTAAGCCGTTGATGCCGTAGCCGTTACAAAACGGTCACGGTGATGGTTGAGCCATACTTCTACAATCGGATAGGCATCAGAATCTTTTTCGTCAGGATACTGAGCTTTACCAATTACACGAACAGCCGCCGCAGCTTCCGTACCAGACGCTCCGTCTAGATAGTAGCTGGACTGACCTGTCGTCGTGCTGCCCGAAGAGGCAGTAGAACTAACAGTTACATTGTAGTTTTTAACAATGAGCAACTCAACCGCCGAAAGCGATAGAGAAGCTTGAATGTAATACGTCTGATCTGGATCAGTGATTACAAAGAATTTAACGTCCGTGGCACTAGTCCCACCCGGCCAATACCGAGAAAACTTCGGCTCTCCATTTTCAACATACTGGCAACCCATGAATACGCCTGATGGCTTGAGGGTCGCAGCAATGTAGGGGCTAATCGTAGCAAAGTTAGCACCTGGAAGAACAACGGGATCACCAGAGAAAATACTATTCGTTGGTGTGCCAGTCATTCCAGTCGAAGTCAACGCAATGGTATCAGTAACAGCTTCGTTATTGTAACCGCCACCTTTTTTGCGAGCGGGAATGAAACCACGAAATGCTTTAGTAGTAGACATGTTTCATCTCCTTAGTTAATAGAAGTCAGTCCTGAAAAGAGGTCTGTCTTCCTTTTGTTGTGACAGAGCGACTAGAATTAGTTACAGGCATGTTAGCTAAACGAGAATCAGAATTACCCATCAGTTGATGATTAACAGCATCCATCATATCGTTAGCTTTCTTTTCATAGTATTTATTCCTAGCCGCAGCTTTTTTGGATGGCATTTTAGCTAGAGCAAGATCAGCCCTATTTACTGTGCCTTCATACCGTCCACCCTCCCTCACGAAAGAGGTAGTAGCCAATTCAGGTACTTCTTCAGGAGAAACAAACACCCAGCCTTCTTGCTGACGCTTGCCTACGTTTGTGTAGTCATCTTGGCCATTGAAAGAGACTCGTATCCAACGTAGAGTCAAACCCTCTGATGAGAAGCGTTCTTGTACAGCTTCTGGAATTTCTAGAGCATTTGGCTCTTCAAACGACCATTCTTCTTCTCGTTCTAAATTTTCTCTTTGATTACTATTACGTGATTCATTTCGTGTCATAATTCTCTCCCACGCTTATATTACGTTAGTGTACTCACCATCAGCGGTTGTTACTTTTAACTTTTCTGCGGCGTACTGTTCAAGAGGTATACCCCATTTGTTCGCAAGTCTTACGTCTTCTTTCGAAAGTTTAACTTTTGAACCAGAGTTCCGAGACGAGCGTGAAGCCCCTGAAACCACTTGAGAAGGTTGTGACGTGTTTTCCTCCACACGGACTGAAGAACCTCCAAAAGCTTTTGCCAAGCGTTTGTCAATTTCTTCGTAAAATTCATTATCATTTGGATCATATCCTTCTGATTTTAATTCTGCATCAAGAGCCAAAGCAGCAGCAGTCTTAATAGTGTCTTCTCCAAACCAGTCGTTTTGTTCTGCCCACTCTTGGGCTTTAACATCAACAGCAGTAGATTGAGGTTGCTGTTGTACTTGTGGTTCTGGTTGTGCTTCAAGTTCTTGCTGTTGTCTTGCTGTATTTACTTTCATACGTTGAAGCAACTTCAAGTCTGCTTGTGCATTATTTAATGTTTCTTGTGCCTCTAATACTTTTTCTTTTTCTCCACTATCGAAAGCTTCAAGGTAAGCTTCTTTAGCCATCTTAATAGTTTTTTCTAATGATTGCTCATTAACATTTAAACTATTGCTAGTAATAGAAACAACTTCTTTATCTTTCTTACTCAAGTTATTTTTAAGTTCTTCATTCTGAGCAAGAAGAGTTTGAATGGTTTCTTCTCGTTCTTTACGCTGACGAACTAGCTGACGTATTCTTTTCTCAGCACCTTTTGTTTCTATACCTTCTAATTCTTTAGGAGCTTCTTCATCTTGAGGCTCTTCTTTAACTTCTTCTTCAGGTTCTTCTACTTGAACCGCTTCTACTTTTTGTTCTTCTTCTTCAAGTTCAAACTCAATTTGTTGTTCTTCTTGAGGTTTTGCAGTTGTATCTACTTCACCCCAACCATCATTTTCGTTATTCATTACTTTACTCCGTTGCTAACGACACAAACGTGTTTTACGTTATACTACTATTATACCATATAAATGTTGTTTTCCCAAATCACGCAGACCCTTTTGTTAAATTAAATGTAGGATCAAGGTCTTTAGGGTCTTCTACCTGCATAACAATCTGGTCATCAAATAGAAGAATTAGTCGAACGCCTTTGTAAATCATCTTAGTTCCAGTGTGCTTACCATAGCATACATAGTCTCCTACCTTACACCAAGGACCATTAGGAAACTTTTCTTTCTCTGCATATGCTAGATCACCAAGAGCAATAACTTGTCCTACAGTTGTAAGATAAGACATGTCTTCTTTGGTTGAGTCTGGAATAAAGATTCCACCTTTAGTTTGACTCTTAACAGATATTGGACGAACAAGGACATGATATCCTGGTAGTTCTGGTAGTGGCGAAGGATCAGGAATATCCTCTTTATCTGTAATCCACAAATCATTTTTAACCGCCCCACCCATAGCTACTTGTTGCATTTATTTAGTCATCCTCCATGTGTAATCGTTTTTTAACGATATCTCTTAAATTATCTCTGGCCCATTCGATACCGTGAATTGAACCAACTATTTGTCTGTAGTGGCAGAAGTCTTCTGCAATACCTGCACCAAGAGTACTTCTTAGTCTGTCTATCTCTTGATTAAGCTCTACCCCAATTTCATCCCAGATTTCCATTACTTACTTTTTTTAGAATCCGAAACTTTCCAAGAACTTTCGTCCCACTTATTAAGTGCGCTACGAATATTACGACCACCCGTAATGTCTTGCTTGTAAGGATCACCAAAACTTTTATCAGTATCCTTTACATGAGACGGATAGCCTTTACCCTTCTGCATCATTTCTCATCTCCTTAAATTGACTGTCTGCTAGTTTAATTAAATTTTCAAGTGCAGCTTGATCCATCTCCTTGTCATCGTCTTGTTGTTTCTTTAACATATCAACAAGAACTTTAACATACTCTTTCTTATCTGCTAGATCAAGTTTACCTTCTTCTATCTGTAGTTTAGTTTGTAGTTCAGCTTCTTTGATTGCTTCTTTAGATACTCTATTTTCTTCAGCCTGTTCTTCTCTAGACTTAGACTGTGCCGTGGCTTTAAGCATATCTATGATCTGACCAGTTTCTTTCATCTCAAGTTCTTTATTCTTTAACTCAAGTTCTGCTGCATCAGATGCTGTTTGTGATTGTATCTTTGCTTGTTCAAGCTGTACCTTTTGTTGTTCAAGAGCAACAAGCTGTTGTTCTGGTGACTGTGCCTGACCAGTAGCCATATTAGCGTTCATTACTTGCTGCGCTGCTTGTGCTAGTGCCATCTCTGTAGCAGCAGGTGTAACCTGAGAAGGATCAACCTGTTGAAGCATTTGTTGTGCTACACCATTCATTTGCTCTTGATACTTCATTACTGAGTGTTCTTGTACGTTAGCCTGTAAGATAGGAGCAATACGTTGCATAATAGGATTACCACCATTAGCAGGGTCTTGCATGTAAGCCATCTTTACTTGTATATGAGCATCATGGTTCTGTCCAGCAAAGGCACCAATAGGTAATCCTTTTGTTGCTGCCATTATATCAGAGACAGGATCAAGTGGCTGTGCTGTAATCTTTGGTGGAATGATGTCATCTACGTTTGGCATATTTGTAGCATTAAGAATTGTACGGTTTAGTTCTTCCATATTAAACATACCAGGAGGAGACTGCTGTGCCATTTGCAGTACCATGTTAGCCATCATCATACGATGTGCATTACTAGGTATGTTAGGATCAGAGACAGGAATAATATCTACACGACCATCAAAGTCAGACTTAAAGATGTTACGGCTTTCAAACGGAACATCATAGGGGTATTCATTTGGAAGATATTCATAGTCAATCCTAGCAAGGATTCTAAACTCATCTCGCTGTGACTTATGTATTCTTTTATGAATAGCACTAAAGAATTTACTAGATGCTTCTAGCAGGGCCATTGTTGTACCAACGGGTCCATAGGAGGCAGCATCAGAAATAACTTGTTCTGTGCTATCCGCAAACTTCTGACCAGCAGCAGTTACGAAATTCAACATCTGAAATAGAACAGAGGAAGGCTCTTTATAAGGAAGGGGAATAATAGCCTTTGATAAATCTACTCCAGTTGCTTCAACCTCCTTGAACTCGCCAGGAGATATCGGTTCGTTGTCTCCAACCATCCGAAGCCCCTTTGCCTTAAACCCTCCAGGTAGATTTGCAAACTGCCCTGCGTCAATCAATGATCTCATTGCGGCAGTAGCACTCATAGTCAAATTACCCAAGAAGTGAATAAGACCAAGTCCGTAGAATCCAAAACCAGGAACAAATCTATAATGCACAAAGTGGCTTATTTTTTCTTTGCTCTTGTCATCTTGTTTATAGTTTCTACGAATACTTAAAACTTTTCTAGAATCTTTTTCTACCGTAATAATATACGGGCAGGATTCTTCTTCTCCTTCGATGTCTAGATAGCAGTGTTGTTCAAGAAGAACATATTGTGGATCGTTATCATAGTCAGGAGACAATCCAATAATTGTATCCATCTTTTCACTAAAGCCCGTTACAGGATTAGAAGATGGTGTTACTAGTTCTGTATCCATGTAGATACCTGCTTTGATATCTTTATTCATTTCTACAAGACTACGATAGATTACATGTGTGTAGCGTTCTGCATTGGATAGATCAGAAGCATAGTAAGACACATAGAACTGGTCAATAGGAATAAACTCTGAACGTGGACGCTTGACTGTAGCATCATAGTACATCTTTTTAAAGGCAGACCCAATCAGTGGAAGATGGAACAACATCCGCTCAAACTCTTCAAAGTATTCAGGCATCTGCTCCGTAAGCTGATAGTTCATAAAGTTCTGAACCCTGTTGGCCTGTTGTTCTTTCTCTGTGGTTGAGTCACCTAGTATCTGTGCTTTGATAGGACCATTGGAGGGAAAGAGTTCACCTGAAGCTTTTGATTGGAACTTAACAGCCGACTCAATCAATAGTGGGTGAACCGCTGTACATGCACCCTCAAATGGTTCTGTGCCTTGCTGTAGTTTAAGACCTAGTAGTTCAAAGCCCCTTTCAAACATAGCTTCCCACTCAGAACGGGAATCCTTATCAGCCTCATAGTTTTCAAGAACAGTCTCTGCAATTTCTTCTAGCTCTTCATCGCTCATGTCTTCAGCTAGGTTGCCGTACCATTCAGCTACTTCTTCATCTGCTTCCATCTCTGTAGCACCAGAAAGGTCTACAATAACACCACCATCATCTGCTACTTCAAATGTCGCAGGTATATCATTATCTTCCATATTAAGAGGCACTACTTCTGCACCCTCTTGTGGAATCATGTCATATGGATTTTTTTCTGTTGCCATTATACTAATGCCTGTATACCAGTTGCATATTTATTAAATAAAGGATCATCTGATCCATATATATTTGCTAATTCAGTTTGACCAAATGGTGTAAGTCTTGGTAATTTTTGTTGTGGAAATCCAGGTTTATTTACATTTTTTGTTATATCTTCTGGGTCTGACTTTGTTTCTTCTTTTCGTTTTTTTGTTATAGTAGGAGTAGGTTCATTACCCGCATCTTGATTAGGTGCGTCTCCTAACTGATCAGCAGCAAGTTGGAGACCACCACCAGACTCTACTAAATATTCAAAACCAGTTACAGGATCAATAGCAGTACCAATAATATCTGTACCTGTTAATTTCCCAAGAGCGTTCATTGCAAAGTTAACACCTACTGGGAATGTAAAGCCACCTGCGACTCCTGCTAGATTACCTAACATACTTGGGCCTTTTACTTCTAAGCCTTGTGCAGAATAAGAATCTAAAACAGCTTGGTCTTTTGGTGACACTGTAGTTGAAAAAGGATTGCTAAGTATGTTTGCAAATCTATCTCCTAATCCTGGTTCTTCAAAATAATCTTCACTCTCTAAAAAGTCATCTGACTCGCTTCTTTCTTTATCTGCTTTTTCTTTTGCTTTTTTTGCTCTTTGTTCTAAAGAAGCTGTCTGCCCTGTTTCTATAAGGTCTTCTAAAGTTCCCATAGGACCGCCATAAGAATAACCATCAGTATATCCAGATGATAATGCTCCTGCTCCACCAGGGGTTCCTGCTACCGCAGCTAATGTAGCCATAGCTTGTTCGTTACTTAGTCCTCTATCTTTTAAAGAATTATAATAAGGAACAAATTCTTGTGGTATACCTTCTTTATTAAATGTTCTATTTATATCAGCTATACTATCTCTTAAATTAACCTCACCACCAAAACCTGCTGTTGGACTACCAAAACCATAAAAGTCTGCTATGTCATCAGCAGATCCAATCGCAGATAAAGGAATGTCAGGGTCTTCTATTGCTGCTTGTACATAGGCGTCTGCATCCACTGCATCCATAGCACCACCGCCAGTATCACTACCACCAGTATCACCACCACCACTAATATCAGCAGTTGATTCTCCAAAATCATCATCACCAAAATTACCAGAGCCAGCGTAACCACCGTCTCCAAAACCTGCTTCGTCACCATCGTAAAACTCAGGAAGGCCAGTCATAGGATTGATTGTACCTGCACCACCTTCTTCCATAAGCATCTGTGCTTCTTGAGGATTGATGTGTGCTATCATGGTATCGCCATAGCGACCCTTAGAAGCTAGACCACCCATAGTCATGCCGTCTAAGTCAGCCGCTAACTTTGCCATATAATCATTTGCCATAGTGATTCCCCAAGTTTAAACCTTGCTTCTATTATACCATAGTTTTGTCATTCTCACAAATGACTTTAGACATTCCAATAGGTTGCTCTCTTACTACGGGGTGCTTCTTCGTAGTCAGGATCATCAGGGTGCGTAAGATGCCAGGACTCTTTCATGTAGTGAACAGCCATTGTTAAGGCATCCACTTGGTCATCATGGGCTGCATTGGGAAACCGTATAAGCTCCTCTACTAGATCATCTGCCCACTTCTTGTTCATTGGTATCCATACCCTACCTGACTCCATCATGGGTGTGGCAGCGTAGACCCTGGATACCTTATCTCTGTCTGGGTTGTATTCTAACACAGGTAAGCCAGACCTACGTAAGTCCTGTATGAGAGACTGACCACTGGCTTTCTTTTCTACCATACACAGATCAGGCTTATGTTGATTGTACAGCTTCTGTGATATTCGTCTTAGTTCAGGATATTCAAATCTACCTTTGATATTCCCAAGCAATATAAGATTAGATGCATAGTCCTCATATCCGTCTTCGTCTTGATCATATAGTTGAAAGATACCCCATGTCTGTATAACACTGTAGTCTGCTGTGTTAGACGTAGAGAAGGCTGTATCAAATGTTTGTATTACAAAGTCACACGTAGGTGGTTCGTCATACTCCCAGTTCTGTAACCACTTCTTTTTTATGAGGCCACCCTCTTCAGGTGTGGGGTCTTGCATGTAAAGAGCGTTCCAGTAGCGACTGCCGTTAGATGCCTTGATCTCATTCTCGTCTACCTTCAAGACATGATCTGGTTTCCACTCAGGGAAATAGCTAGACCCTACAGGTAAGTCCAGTAGTTCTGATGCATCGTCATCAAGCCATGCAGGTATCTTAACAACATCCCAGGGTATTGTTTCATAGTCTGGCATGTTCTCTTGTTGCTTTAGTAGCCAACCACAAAGATCATCATAGTGGTATCTGGTATTGATTATGACAATAGAACCATTGGGCATGATACGTGTACGTAGACCAGCAGGATACCACTCCTTGATAAACCTCCTACCTGCACTGGAGATAGCATCTTCTTCAGACATCGCATCATCTAGGATTGCTACATGCGCTCCTCGTCCTGCTATCTGTGACCTAACACCAGCCGCATAGTATGTTCCTTCATGGTTTGTCTTCCACTTACCTGCTGCTCGTACATCACTACGAAGTGCCACACCACGAAATACCTTCTGAAACATTTCCATATTAACAATATCTCTAACCGATCTACCGAAGTCACTAGCTAGTTGATCACTGTGTGATATAGTTAATAGTTCGTGTTTGGGGTTTCTACCTATGTACCATGCAGGAAAGAGTTTAGAACAGACAACAGACTTTGATGAACGTGGTGGTAGGAAGACCATCAGTCTTTTTATTTCACCACTTTCTACTTTTTGTAGTTTGTCTGATATTATTTCTATATGTCTTCCCATCTTGAAGTCAGACACAATAGTAGGTGCTACTAAACGCACAAAGGAAAGGAAGTCTTGGTTACATTGTAATTCTATTTGTTGAGACAATAAGGCCTCAAGGTTAATGTAGGACTCAATGTAGTTACTATTTAAATTCTCCATAGTACTATTATAACACTTTTTAATTAGTTCTACAATAGTAATCTATAAAATAATATAAAAATAAGCTAAGAGGTAACTAATTAGTGTCCCAGATGTGTTATTTTTGTAACACTCCCTAGTTTATTGTATTGATGATAGACCCTAGTATTTTTGTAAATGTCTGAGGGGATATATATATACACATACATGCGCCCCCACATTTTTTTGTGCGGGGGTAGGCAAGACAACTCCCTAGTGCTATTCAGCCGCCGCCGGGAATACCTTATAAAAGTATACTGTATACTTTCTGTATATCTCCCCAGCACTATTTCATCACTCGTGCCTATGTGGTGGCTATCTAAGAGACTACCCAGACCTCCCCAATCCTCCCCAAGCCATTGGCCACTCTCAGCTTCCGAGAATTTTAAAGCATGGCTGGAACATTAGAACCAGGATGAAAGCCCGCTTGTCAGGATGAAGCGTGGCGTTTCGATATCGTCAAAAGTATACTGTATACTTTCGCCAGAAATCGCTTGCGCTATTGCTTGGCTTGTGTATACTTCCAATTCGATTCGCTCTTATACATTGTTAATCAGGTAAGCCACTCGCTGCATGGTGCGGCGGGGGCGAGACCTGTTTTTAGAGGAGGACAATATGTCCAACGCAAAAATCAAGAAAACCGTTTCCGATGAAGTCCTGGCGCAAATTGAAGACCTAGCTCAGGAATTGAAAGTATCCGAGAATATTTTGGATGGATACAAAGAGACGGTAAAAGAGGCGAAAGCTGAGGTTAATTCAAAATCTCTAATTTTGGCCAGTCAGACAATTGCCGCAACATTCACTTTCACGAAAGCGGAAGCGGGACCGACATTCAAAAAAATTGAGGAGATTATGTCGGAGGGAACTCGCAAAAAGATGAGCGGTTTTCGTGGCCGTTTTATCAAAGCGAATAAAAAACTCCCAATGTCTGGCGATTTTGAGACCGATGTAAAAACCGTTTTGGACGTGTTTGAAGCGGAAAACATCAAGACCAAAAAAGACATGGATGATTATGGTAAAGAGGAACATGTCTTAAATCCGATTATCGAGAAGCTGTTACAAGATGCGGTCACCGCCGCTGGAAGTGACGAGGGGTTCTTGATGGAAGACGAGCTGGCGGATTTTGAAGCGGCACTTCGCAAGCCTTACACAAAATTCGATAAGAAAAATCTAGATAATAAGAATCAAGACGACGACAAGTCCGAAATGGTTTAGCCTAACAAAATAGCCCCTAGCAATTCGCTGGGGGCTTTTTTTTGTCTTAATTTTTTATTTATTTTTTTTCAATCGTGTATGGGTAGCGGCAAATGGTGTATGGGTAGCGGCAAATGGTGTATGGGTAGCAGAAAAACTATTTTCAAAACCCCATAGACAATGGGGTGCCTATGTGCTATGGTCAGCTTAAGATCAAGAGTTCAAAAAAAAACGCAAGGCAAAAGTATACTGTATACTTTCAAGGATTTCAAAGATGACCAGCGCACAAAGAAACAAGGCCAGACGCAAACAAGACCGCTCATTAGAACGTGGCAGATATGCGAGAGCCGCCGCCAAGGAACAGGCGAATAAGCCCTTGACGGCAACAGGCAGAACGTGCGATAAAATGTCCAAGTATGTATCCGAACCGCTACTAGGTACGCAACAGGCTCACATTCAGTTTTTTGCAAGGGATACGTTTGAACCGTTTTAACTGAAAGAAAATTTACGATACTCTGGGCAACGCCCATTGTGGTTAGGCACATCAACCCGACAGGATTGGTGTGTCTTTTTTTTGTAAGGAGAAAAAAATGGAACTAGATCATATATGCCCTGACAATGCTAAATGGGAGGGACTAGATCAGGAGGATAAATTTAAAAAAGAATTTGTCTCTCTGATGATTAAAACATGGGAAGCAGGATTTAATCCTGATAAGATTATCGGGGAATCATCAGAAAATTTTGATGAGTTTCGTAAAAATTGGAAATGGATAACTACACACACTTCACTTTAATAAGAGGAAAATTACCATGACGATGTTACTCACAGGATACACCAGCAAAAAAGAGTTGAAAGAAAACGTAGGCCAGCGATTGATCTACAAGGAAACGTCCCTATTTGGGCCAGAGTACAGGTCCAATGGGACTTTTGTTGCGGTACATCGACCTAAATTGACTTTATTAAAAGGTCGTGAGTTCTCCGCAGAAATCACAATGAAAGATGACGTGATCTCAAAAGTAAAGTAAAAGTATACTGTATACTTTTGGTAAGGAGAGAAAATGTTTAAGACAATGGCACAAAAGAGAAGATGGTTAAAATTTCAGAGAGAGATTGCAAAGCGCAGAGATTGTACTCTCAAAGACTGGGATGAATACAAGGAATATGTGAATGACCCACTCTCTCCTAAAAGTATAATAAAAGTATATCCCATGCGGTTTAGAGAATGGAAAGGAATAGAGTAAAATGAAACTAAAAAACTTAGGCTCTAATGTAAAAGAGCTAAACTATATTGGACCCTTCGGTACAGAGGAATCAGTGCTGTTCAGTTATGAGACACCTGTCGCTGGGTTTGATGCTTTTGGGCCTTTCAGAACGTCCGATACGTCACAACAACAAGGGAGTAGGACCACAAAAAAGCACATAAAACAGTACTTCCAATCGAAAGGTTGGGAGATGGACACCATACGTTTCGTACCACAATATTACATTGATTCAATTGTTTAACTTAGGAGCAGACCATGTATAAACGTGACCAAGCTATGATCCAACACTTTGCCTCGCAATCTCCCCGCAATACAGAACTGGTTGCGGTCTTTGTGATTGCATCTATTCGTACCCAACTGTCTACGCTACCTCGTATCATGAAAACGTATCGTAAACGTGGACTCAATGGGTTAGGTGAACTGATGCCAAAGCAAAAAGAGGGCATTGCATACATGAGACAGAACAGAAAATGGCTGTTCAATCTGATAGAACGCTACAAAAAAGGCTGTATTACAACAGAAGAAACTCTGTTAGAACTACAGAACATACCATGTATTGGACTTGTCAAGGCTGGTTTTATGTTGCAATGCCTTGCTGGTGAAGTGGGATGCCTTGATTGTCACAATCTACGCAAGCATGACATGCCAGAAACATCATTCAAGATGCAACATAATCGTGTAACTGATGCCAATCTACGTAAGGTCAGCAGCTATGTGCAAGCTTGTCAAGACCTTGGTGGCAGTGAAGTTCTGTGGAATGAATGGTGTGAGGGTATGGCAGATCGTTATACTAAGTTTGAAGATGGCAACGCCGTATCTTTCCTACACTCTGATGCTATCATGGGTATAAACTAAAAGTGATAACGTTATCAGTTTTGGAGAAATAAAATGAGAATTGGCTATCACAAAATGATGCGTTCTATTAAAGAAAACATCTGGCATACTTGGCATTGTAGATTAAGAAGATACTTTGATCGTAAATTCTATAACACTAGCTACTATGATGGCGATCATGCATGGTGGATGCTATGCTGCAACGGCAATGCAGGTGGATGGCGCACAAAATTTTGTGATAGCCTGGAAGACTACAGTACAGGATGGCGATACCATGATGCCTGTATTTATAAACTAGAGGAGAGTAAACGTGAACGGCACGGCTAAATCTTTTGACGAAGCATATGAAATACTAAAACGTAAGGACCAAGAAAGAGAGAAGAAGTAATGGTAGATTATATTATAAAAGAATTTTGTGATTGCCAAATGGGTATGCGAGAGCAAGGCCCGTGGCCCACTAGTGAATTACTAGAATGTCAAGACTGTGATGGTAGAGGTGTTCATATCTATGAAGACTGGGGCCATGACATAGAAGATGTTGCGGGAAATTACCCCAAAGCTTTCCTAATTCAAGAGGTTGAGAAATGAAACGATATATACACATAAATCAACATATTATTAAACGTAATGCAAAGACAGGTGAAAGAGAGCCAGTCATTACAGTGAAGACCTATAAGGACAATGCCTACGGTCATGAGGTTATAGTGGATGGCCCATGTAAAATAGTATATAGTCCCGATAAACCATTGAGTTGTGGGGCTAAAGTATGGATAGAAACAATGGATGAGGTTCATGTTAAATAAATTATTTTACCTGTTGATCTTTACGTGTATCATTGGTATAATACTATCAATTCTAATATCTATAAATAACCTAACTTGGTAAGGAGAAACACATGTCCCACGTAGGAAACGACAGAGCAAAAGAAAGTTGGTTTGAAGAGGCTCTTGACTACGGTTTATCTAGCTTAGATGCGGAGGACTATGTAGATTGGCAGATGGACATAGAAGGATTTGGAGATTTACATAGCTATGTCTACAACTATATGCGAAGTAAAAGAGTAAGTCATTGGAGTATAGACTAATGAATACTGTAATATTACTTTACCAGAAATCTCTTGACAGATTGAAAGGTTATTCTGAAAGAGGTAGTATAATAAATATTAATACGTAACTCAGAAGGTTTTTATTATAAGACGTAACTAAGGGGTTTTTTATATGAAACTAATATCAATAACACTAGTAGTACTATTAGGTGCTTGTTCACCTGGATGGGAAGCTGCTCATAAAAACAGCAGTCATGATCTAGGTGGTACTACATATGCATGGGTTGGATGTCATGCGGTGACACAAAACCCAAAGCATGGTGCGTATGCCATTGGACCTTTCGGTGACTTGAAAGTAGGTTCACGTTTCTACTTTAAACAAGTAGGTTCTGATGGTAAAGTAAAAGAAGTTGTGACTGGTAAACCCTGTTAGGAGAAGACATGTTAAAAGATCGTGATCCAAATGGTAAGTTGTTTATCGTAAAAAAGATTACCAAGTTTCCTGATGGTACGTCTCGTAAGCGTCCCGTATGGGAGCGTGATGGTAGAATTTTTAACACACTAAAGGCAGCTAAAGGTGAAGACGCACTGTCTTTATTCTATGCTGCTAGTCTAGGAAAAGGAGAAAACATATGAACATGGACATCCACAGAGTAAGCGACATTAAAGTAAACCGTCATGAGTATGAGACATTTCAAACTGTTAGTGTGTCAGTCTTCACCAAAGATGGTGAGGAACATAAGCTGACCTTGTTCACTGACGATAGACTGGAGTTAGAAAAGGAAGGTAGTATTGATTAACTTTGTCACATGGCAGTCTGAGTTTGATACCTTTGATATCATCTGGGACCGTGATAAAAGCATTAGGTGTGTGGGTCTTAGAGTAGGTGAGTATATGTCTTTCCAAAACCATAAGACCCTCACACTCAATGATGCTTTTGATGTAGCAGAAGAAGTGTTAACAATACTCAAGGAGTATGTTGATGACCAAGAAACAACGACAAGTCAGGAGACGAAGTGCCTCTGCTAAAGCACTGGAATTAAAGCAGTATACACACAGTATCATACCTAATAAGAAAAAGAATATTATTCCTGATATAGATTTTCAAGATGATCAAGAGTGTGGTATAATAGAAGATAATATGAAAGGAGAAAACCAATGAACGTACCTGAGTTTCAAAGTTATGATGACGTACAAAGATTTCTGTACGGCGGCGGTGATGCATGGTATTATACTATGGTAGAAGAATACATGGACATGATCGCAGGTGATCTATCTGTAGAGGAGTTTGACATTGAAGAACTTAATGGATGGATTGAAAATGAACTCAACAGCGTACATGAAGGCTATGAAGATTATGTTGATCAACGATGAAGTAGATGCTGTAGAAAATGCAATGGAGATACTAAGTAAAATCCAACTAAATGGAGAAGTAAAACTAAAAGATTGTGAAGAAATAGTTGAAACTATTAATGAACTTAACGAACTCTTAACTGAACTCCAAAGAAGGAATGACTAATGTTTGATCATACAAAGATTGACTTTGAAGTAGAAAAGTTTTCTCTCATCCAAAGCTATGAAGATTACGAAGGCTTCAGCACTCAAGATAAAGTGCCATCTGATATTGGTGTAGGTCTACGCCGCAAGGATACTAAGCAGGTACTTGGCATCGTGTCAGATAACTATTCTATCACACAGTACGATGAGATTGTGAACGGTGTAGAGGAGGCACTTGCATTAGCACAGGTAGACACCACAGATGCAGAGTTTACTACAGAAGTACATGATGGTGGTGCTAAGTTAGAACTACGTGCTAAGTTCCCCGCCCATGCTATGTCTATGAGAGATGGGTCAGATATTGTTGAACCTGAGTTCTGCTTTCGTAGCAGTCACAACGGTACATGGGCTAACAACGGTATGATGGGACTGTGGAGACACAGTTGCTTCAATACTCTAGTCAGTGGTGACAAACTGGCCTATGTCTATGGTAGGCACACTAAGAACTTCAATGTCCCTGCCTTTGCCTCTAAGATACAGAAGGCTGGTGAGTTTATCTCTGGCACGGGGTTGGAGCGTATGCGTGACTGGTATGATACCACCATCACCCGTGACCAAGCCATTGACCTGTTCACCAAGACACTGGCTGTACGTACCGACAATGTGTCACGTAAGAAGGAACACAATAAGGTAATGCTATCTAACCTTATGAAAATCTTTGACGAGGAGAACCGTCATCTGCATGGCAAGGGATTGTATGAAGGGTACAGTGAGCGTAATAAAGGTACGCTTTGGTCAGCATACAATGCTGCTACATACTGGTCTTCGCATCCTAACAGCAAGCGTGGTGCAGACCATAACGTAAAGGTTAACCGTGAGGATCGTGTTCGCAAGATGCTACACTCTAATGAGTGGACTGGTCTTGAAACTAAGAGCATGGCACTGGCGGCTTAACTAATAGAGAGATGTTGTGAAGGGAACCTACACTGTAGGTGAGTGATCATACCTCATGCAACAAAGGCTTTACCTTTCGACTCTACGTAGAGGCTGGTAGGGGCAACATCTCTTTTACTTTTAGGAGAAATATAATGGGGCTGCTAATAGCATCACTATATTTGTTTGTAACTTGCGTATTTTTAATCTTAACCCTTTGGGCTTTGTTTACTAGGAGATAATATAATGGAATTATTAATATTAATAATAAAAATATTAGCATTTTAATGTCATACATTATCACGCAGTCTGATCATAGTACAATAGAAGACCTCGCAGAGATAGATGTCATGGTAGAAGAGTTAACTGAGAAAACAAAAATGTTTGACTCTCATAAAGAAGCAGAACTCTATCTAATAAACGATGGCATATATCCACAGAGCGGGGTCTTTCCTTTTAATATTAGAATAGAGAGAGTGCAATGAGAGATTGGTTATACATTCTTATGTTGGCATCTGTTCTTGTTATATTTAAAAATACAATAGTAAAAGGTGAAGAGAAAGAAATAGCCTGTCTAGCAGAGGCAGTATACTTTGAAGCACGATCTGAAGGTATACTATCTCAGCTAGGTGTGGCTGTAGTGGTGTTGAATAGAGCTAACCTATATGACTATCCATCTAATCTCTGTGATGTGGTGCATCAAAGTAAACTGTGGAAGGGTAATCCAGTACGAAATAAGTGTATGTTTTCTTACTGGTGTGATGGTAAAGCAGAAAGAATAACAGATCATGATGCATACGAGAGAAGTTTATTTGTATCTAAGCTTGCCTTGAATGGTGTAACAATAAAATATATTCAAGATGCTACACACTACCATGCACAGTATGTTAAACCATTCTGGGCTACTAGTCCTAGATTTAAAAGACTAGTCCAACTCGGTAGTCATATATTTTATCTTGACACCAAAGCTAAATAGGATTATAATTATGATGACTGAACGAGAGAGATTACATTCTCATATATTAAAACTAACTAGGTTAGTAGATGAAAAAGATAATGTAATTAAAAATTTAAGAAAGGAGTTAGCACAGTACAAGAAAGACTATGCTAACCGTAACACTTGGGCAGAATACGAGGAAGACAATGACTAAAAACTTTTGGCAGCGTGACCGCAACACCATCTTCAGAGACTTAGTTAATCAGTATGAAGAAGAAGGTTACGATAAGAAAGAAGCTAAGAAACTTGCACGTCAAGAAGTAAATGAAATTATGTTAGATAAAGAAGACTTTGTATCTGATGTATGGGATAGTACCTACGATGAAGGTTGATCTTGTAGATCATATGGGTAGTGATCTTACTGTTGTCAATGCAGCCAGGGTTTCTTTTAATAAAGAAAGTGACTGGAACTATTGGCGAGATAAAGACGATGGTGATTTAGTTAAGTCCTATATGAAAGACAAAGATAAAAAACTTATCAGCTATCTAGCTAGACATAATCACTGGACACCATTCGGACATTGCTCTGTACAGTTCCGTATATCAGCACCTATCTTTGTAGCAAGACAGTTAGTCAAGCACCAGATAGGTCTGGTATGGAACGAAGTTAGTAGACGATACGTCAGCAACTCTCCTGATTTTTGGAGAGCTGATGAATGGCGAGAAGTATCTGACGATAAGAAACAAGGATCATCTAGCAAGATTGTAAAAGAAAATGATACCGTATCCTACATATATAGAGAAACTGTTAGACATTGTACTGACACTTACAATCTTATGTTAGAGAAAGGTGTGTGTCCAGAGCAAGCAAGGACCATACTACCTCAGTCTCTTTATACAGAGTGGTACTGGTCTGGCACACTGGCTGCATTTGCTAGGGTATGTAAATTAAGAATGAGTGAAGACTCTCAGAAAGAAACAAGAGAGATAGCAGAACTTATCTCTAATGAAATGGATAAACTGTTCCCTGTATCATGGAAGGTACTAACTAATGAGACGCAAGAATAAATGGAATGTTGTATTACATAAAGAGATAGGCGATGTTGTCATAGTTTCTTTCACAACTAAGAAGCAAGCCGAAGACTACCTACTTACAAGAAAAGAACTAACACATCACCTGATTGGTAATCAGGATGTATATACTGTGGAGTATGGCAAATGATTAAAGCGTATGAAGGCACAGTAATAGCTGGTCCTTGTCAGATTGAGAATGTTTCTCAGGGTATAAGAATAGCAGAGCATTGTAAAAAAGTATGCGATAGTCTAGGATATGATTACTACTTCAAGGCATCCTTTGATAAAGCTAACAGATCACATGCAAGTAGTGATCGTGGCATGGGTTTTGTGTTGGGTAGCAATGCAATACAAAGTGTAGCTGAGTCAACCAAAGTTAAAACATGTGTAGACTTCCATGATATTAGACAAATTAAAACTGTATTTAAATGGGGTAAGTTACCTGATATAATACAGATACCTGCTTTTTTGTGTAGACAGACTGATCTAATAAGAGAGGCAGTTAATACAGGTGCTATTGTTAATATAAAAAAGGGTCAGTTCTTAGCACCTTGGGATGTAGCAGGTATCTTATCCAAGACAGGCATGGAGAATGTCATGATTACAGAACGTGGCTCATGCTTTGGATATAATAATTTAGTGGTTGACTTTACTGGCTTAGTCTATATGATAAAGGAATACCAGTACAAGCATGGTGTGCCTATTGTGTTTGATGGTACGCACTGTGTTCAAAAGCCAGGAGGATTAGGACAATCCTCTGGTGGTAACAGAGAGTATGTACCGTACATGTTACGTGCGGCAGCATCAGTAGGTGTGTATAACTTTTTTATGGAGGTACATGAAGAACCAGATAAATCACCAAGTGACGGTCCTAATATTTTAAATCTTAAAGACTTTGAAGATGTACTTAAATCTTTAAAACGAATCCAACATACCATTTAGGTATATGGAAGGGGCGAACATGCAACAACACGAAACCAACAGTAAATTTGTTAAGCACATGGCCTGTGAGAACTGTGGCTCAAGTGATGCCAACAGTCTCTACGATGACGGCCATACATATTGTTTTAGTTGTCACATAACAGTCGGAGCGAACCAAGACATGCAAGCAGAACAAGTAGTTTCAATCAATCGAAAGTCTAATACAAATTACATACTGTCACAGATTGACGATAGGAAAATTACACAAGACACATGTAAAAAGTATAATGTTATGGTAGCTAAGTCTGGCTCCATGATCACAGAGCATCAGTATAAATACTACGACAAAGATGGTGGTCATATCGCATCTAAGTATCGACGCACCAGTGACAAAGAGTTCTGGTCAGAGGGTCAGCTATCTCAGGCTGGTCTGTTTGGACAGAATGTATTCAACCAAGGTGGTAAGTACATCACAGTATGTGAGGGTGAGCTTGATGCCATGAGTGCCTACGAGTTGCTTGGTTCTAAGTGGCCTGTCGTATCTATCAAGAATGGTGCAGCATCTGCCCTCAAGAACTGTAAGCAATCCTTTGACTACCTCAATAAGTTTGATACTGTGGTCGTATGCTTTGACAATGACGAGCAAGGTAAACTAGCAGAGCAACAGGTTGCACAGTTGTTTGAACCTAACAAGTGTAAGATCGTGAGCCTTGATCTCAAGGATGCTAACGAGTATCTCAAGACAGGTCAACGTGAGAAGTTTGTACAGTCATGGTGGAACGCACGTACCTACACACCAGCAGGTATTATAAACCTAGCTGACCTTGGTTCTTCTCTATACGACGAGAAGATCAATGAGACTTGTCACTATCCTTGGGCTAAGATGAACGAGAAGACATATGGTATGCGTACTGGTGAGCTTGTGACGTTTACCTCTGGTGCAGGTATGGGTAAGTCCAGTATCATGCGTGAGCTTATGCATCATATCATGCAGAACACAGAGGCTAACATAGGTGTTCTTGCTCTTGAAGAAAGCACAAAGAACACTGCCTTCAATATCATGAGCGTTGAGGCTAACGCTAGATTGTACATCAAAGAGATACGTGAGCAGTACACACCAGAGCAACTCAAGGTATGGCAGGATGCTACGCTTGGCAGCGGCAGGTTCTTTGCCTTCGATCACTTTGGTAGCATAGAGAACGACGAGATACTGGATCGTGTACGCTACATGGCAAAGGCACTTGACTGCAAGTGGGTTATCCTTGACCACCTATCTATTCTGGTATCAGGTCAAGAGGATAACGGTGATGAGCGTAAGTCTATCGACATACTGATGACCAAGCTACGATCACTGGTTGAGGAGACTAACATAGGCTTGCTACTTGTCAGCCATCTACGTAGACCTGGAGGTGATCGTGGTCATGAGGATGGACGTGAGGTATCTCTCTCACACCTACGTGGCTCCGCATCTATTGCACACTTATCTGACGCAGTCATTGGACTAGAACGCAACCAACAAGCAGAGGATGACGTTGAAGCTAACACCACTACGGTGCGTATACTCAAGAACAGATACACTGGTGAGACAGGTGTGTCCTGCTACCTCCACTATGATCGTGACACTGGCCGCATGACTCAGGTGGACAATCCATTTATGGAAGGGGAAGAGTAATGCAAACAGTTAAAAAGAGATTCGACAAAGCACTCTATGATGTTGCAGATAAGACAGCCAAGGATGTTATGATAGGTTGGTTGGAAAAAAATACAAACTCAACAGATATTACAATGAAAGAGAATACTTACTTTGATATCACATGTAGTATATCACCTGATCTTCCTCAACATTTCTATGAGGTAGAGATAAAGTATTCTTGGAAGGGTGACTGGCCTACTGAATGGAAAGATATACGTATACCATACAGAAAGAAAAGACTTCTTGACAAGTGGAAGAAAGATCACTATAATGATCTACTAACATTCGTTGTCTTTAGAGATGACTGCAAGCAAGCATGGTTCTTTGATGGTGACAGTGTTCTTAATTCAGAAGTTAAAGAAGTTTCTAAACGTAACATCCGTAAGGGTGAGATGTTCTTTCACCTTCAAACCAAAGATGGATATATAGTGGACATAGAGATATGATATATGAATATACATTAACTGATCTAGAACAAAAACTTTGCACAGAAGGTTCAGAGATGCGTTACAATGTAGCACGTACATCAGGAGTTGGTAATGGAAAGATTGGACCACAAAGTAATAAAGAAACTGATCTTCTAGGATTAGGAGGTGAGCTTGCTACAGCTAAGTGGTTAAATGTTTATCCAGATTTAACTATATATGCTAGGCAAGGTGGAGTTGATTTATTAAGTCACTCAGGTATTAAGATAGATGTTAAAACTACAAAATATAAAACAGGTATGTTACTTGCAAAAATAAATACATCTTATAAAGATATCGACGCTTTTGTTTTAGTAACTACAGACTATCCTAAGTTTATAATTAGAGGGTGGGCAACTAAAGATGAGCTTATAAACTCTAAAAATATAATAAACTTAGGACATGGCGATGGCTATGGATTAAAACAAGATCAATTAAGAAAAGAAAATATTTGAAAGAAAAATTATGGAAGCAATCGTAGACATTGAGACTGATGCTATTGATGCAAGCACAATACACTGCATCGTAGCTAAACACTATCAAACAGGAGAGATGCGAGAGTGGGTCGGTGATCAGTGTCAAGAGTTTGGTGAGTGGTCAAAGCGTATATCAAAGTTTATAATGCATAACGGTATTAGCTTTGATGCTCCCATTCTTAACAAGCTAACAGGCTCTGCTATTGCACCTGCACAGGTACGTGATACTCTTATTGAGTCACAACTATATAATCCTGTACGTGATGGAGGTCACTCACTACAGTCATGGGGTGAACGCTTTGGATTTCCAAAGATAGACTACCATGACTTCAAGCACTACACACCTGAGATGTTAGAGTACTGTAAAAGAGACGTTGATCTTACTCACAAAGTAGCACAAAAACTAGAAGAAGACAGCAAAGGTTTCTCTGATAGTTGTTATAATCTTGAACGTAATATTAGAATTATTTTAGACAAGCAGCAACGTAATGGTTTTGCGTTTAATCTTAGAGAAGCACAGATACTTCTAGCACAATTAGAAGACGAGCAACACCAGCTACAGAGTGATGCTGAAAAAGAATTTGAACCTACAATAAAAGAACTTAAAACTAAAACAAACATCATACCATTTAACATTGCAAGTCGTAAACAAATAGCAGACAGGTTAATGGATCGTGGATGGAAGCCAGACAAACTAACAGACAAAGGTAATGTGATTGTTAATGAAGAGGTTCTATCTAAGATCAAGATGCCAGAGGCCGAGATGTTTAGTCGCTACTTTCTTCTTCAAAAAAGAACTGGCCTTCTCAAGTCATGGATAAAAGAGTGCGATGAAGACATGCGTGTGCGTGGTAGGGTTCTTACTCTACGTACAATCACTGGCCGTATGGCACACAACAAACCTAACATGGCACAAGTACCAGCAGTCTACAGTCCCTATGGTAAGGAGTGTCGTAGCCTATGGACAGTATCCAATACAGAAACACATAAGCTAGTAGGTACTGATGCTTCTGGTCTTGAGCTTAGATGCCTAGCACACTATATGAATGACGCCACCTTTACACAAGAGGTTCTTACTGGTGACGTACACACTGCTAACCAGCAAGCAGCAGGACTAAGGACTAGAGATCAGGCAAAGACTTTTATCTATGCCTTTCTATATGGTGCAGGTCCAGCTAAGATTGGTAAGGTAGTAGGAGGCTCTGCATCTGATGGTCAGAAACTAATACAAAAGTTTCTACGTAACATGCCAGCCCTCAAGAAGCTACGTGCTAATGTACAAGAGGCTGCACAGTCTGGTAGTATCCCTGGTCTTGATGGTAGAAGATTACATATCAGATCAGAACATGCTGCACTAAATACTTTATTACAGGGTGCAGGTGCTATAGTATGTAAGCAGTGGCTTCTAGAGATGGATAATAGAATACGAAAGACAGGTCTTGATGCTAGGCTTGTAGCCTCAGTACACGATGAGTATCAGTTTGAAGTTGCCAAACCTGACGTTAAACGCTTTACACAGATTACTAAAGATGCTATGTACCGAACACAAAAAGCATTTAACTTTAAGTGTGATCTTGATTCTGATTATAAAGTTGGAAATAATTGGGCAGAAACACATTAAAGTTATTGACAATACCATACCACTATGGTATAATACGTTTGTTGTTTATTAGTAGTAGACATCAAACATTAACACGAACCCTAAAACGAACCCTAAAGGAGAATATAAATGGAATGGTTAGACCCTGTTGTTTTTTCTGGTAAATGTCATTACGCTTGCATCACCGAACCTAATACAAGGTATGACCCAGTGTGGTCAATTCTTGTTGAAGTAGATGATGACAATCGTAAGACTATTGAAGGTGCTAATCTTACTATCTCTAATAAAGATGACATTGGAGATTTTGTTAGGTTGAAACGTAAGGTCTTTAAACAAGACGGTACTAAGAAAACTCCTCCCAAGGTTGTAGATTCTCAGAACAATCCTTGGAACTCTGATAAGAAAATTGCTAATGGTAGTACCGTAACAGTAAAAGTTACTCCTTTTAAATATGATGGTAACTCTTCTCGACCTGCTGGCATATCCGCTAATCTTGATGCTGTACAGATTGTTAATTTTATTGAGTATCAGTCTCAAGACTTCGCCCCCGTAGACGGTGGGTATGTTCAAGAAACAGAAGAAGTACCCTTTTAATATAAGGAGCAATGAAGGGGGTGGGAGTTACCCTGCCCCCTTCTTTTTATTGATATGAAAACAATTAAAACTTTAGTAGAAGATATTTACAATCTGTTCTCTCTTAATCCTGTTGATATGTCAGAAGAAGAAGTTGATAAATACATTGATAACTTTGGAGAGATGGTTAAGCTGCATACTAAAAAATTCTTATACGATGAAGAGTCTGTAGATAAAAAACTTAGACTATCTCAGATAGGTAAACCAGACAGACAGTTATGGTTTAATATTAATTTAAACAAAGAACGTGAGGAGCTTGCACCAAGCACACGAATTAAATTTTTATATGGTTATATTCTCGAAGAGTTTCTTCTGATGTGTGCATCAATTGCTGGGCATGATGTTAAAGATCAGCAGAAAGAAGTTAGTGTTGGTGGTGTAGTAGGACATCAAGATTGTATTATTGATGGTGTTCTTGTTGATGTGAAGAGTGCTTCAAGTAGTTCTTTCCGAAAGTTTAAACAAAATAAACTTACTGAAGATGATCCATTTGGTTATATTGCACAGATATCTGCATATGCCCAAGCAAATAATTTAAAAGAAGCTGCTTTCCTAGCCATAGATAAATCAACTGGAGAACTTACACTAGCTCCGGTTCATTCGATGGAGTTCATAAATGCTGAAGCAAGGATTGATCACCTTAAAAGAATGGTTATTAGCGATACTGTCCCTGATCTCTGTTACGATTCTGTTCCTGATGGCAAGTCTGGTAATTCTAAGTTACCCGTTGGTTGTGTTTTTTGTTCTCATAAAAGAGAATGTTGGTCAAACGCTAACGGAGGAAGAGGGATACGTGTCTTTAAGTATGCACAAGGTAAGAGATACTTGGTTCAGGTTGGCAAAGAACCTGATGTCCCTGAAGTGATTGACTGGTAATGCACTGGAAGTATAAAAGAAAACCAGACCCTACCTCACACTTTGGTTTTGTATATACAATAACTAATATTAAAACATCTAAATCTTACATTGGATGTAAACAATATTTTTATACACGTAAGAAAAAGAAAGTTGAATCTAATTGGAAAGTATATACTGGTTCAAGTAAACATCTAAACGAAGACATCAAAAAGCACGGCAAGAAAAACTTTAAGTTTGAAATTATAGGTGAGTACAAAAATAAACGTAGCTTAAAATATTATGAGTGTTACTATCAAATGATTAATCATGCACTAACAAAGAAACTAGAAGGCTCTGATGAGCAAGCCTACTACAATAACTATGTGGGTGGTAAGTTCTATAGGCCCGTACAAGAGCCGCCAGATGATTGAGGATATCTTAGAAGCACATTCTTTATATGATCTAACAAACAAAAATCCTGATAGGTCTTTGAACCTTGCTGTTATTCTGCAAGCACTGCTTGACTTATCTAAACCAGAGAAGTATAATGAGCCGCATGAAACATCCCTGTATAGAGATCAGGCGATGGCATGGGTCTTTGCGTCTGTGGGTACGACATGTGAAAACTTTACCATCACATGTGAGCTTGCTGGTGTAGAGCCAGACACAGTTAGAACCTTTGCTTTACGAGTAACCTTATCGGAGAACGTAGATGACATCAGACAAAAACTCCACTCCTTCCTGTGATACTATGGAGAGGCAGGTAGGTGGTGATCATTACAAAGACTGTGGCATACAGCCCGTTGAGTATATACATGCAAATGATTTAAACTATTTTGAGGGTAATGTTATTAAATATATTACTAGACACAGAACTAAAGGAGAAGGAAAGAAAGATATAGAGAAAGCTATACACTATGCAGAAATGATTTTGAAATTTTATTACAACTAAGGAGGGGGCGATGGCACAATTTAGATCAAACGAAAATCCTATGTTTCGTTCGAAGTTTAGTGAGGATATCTTCAAGCAGAAGTATGCTCACCATAACTGTGAGACATGGGATGCACTAGCATCTGTGTTGGTGGACGATGTATGTCAAACATATATGACCAAGGATGAGAAAGAAGAACTCAAAAGAATTATTACAGACCTCAAGTTTATTCCTGGTGGTAGGTATCTCTACTATGCTGGACGTGATAACAAGTTTTTTAACAACTGCTATTTGCTAAAAGCAGAAGAAGATACCAGAGAAGACTGGGCTAACATCTCATGGAAGTCTGAGTCTTGCCTGATGACAGGTGGTGGTATTGGTATAGACTATAGTGTATATCGTGAAGAAGGTAGGCTGCTAAATGGTACGGGTGGTCTTGCTTCTGGACCTATACCTAAGATGCAGATGATCAATGAGATAGGCAGACGAGTTATGCAGGGTGGTTCTAGAAGGTCTGCAATATATGCAAGTCTTAATTGGAAACATCCAGACGTAGATAAGTTTCTTATGTCAAAGAACTGGTATGACATGCCTATTGGTACAACAGAGCATACCGTTGGTCAGATTAAAGAACAAGACTTTAACTTTCCTGCACCACTTGATATGACTAACATCTCTGTAAATTATGATACAGAGTGGCTATTAAATTACTATGAGACAGGAGATGTAGGAGATGCTTTTAGGACTAATGTTAAGCAGAGTTTACGGACTGGTGAACCAGGATTCTCATTCAACTTCTTCGATAAAGAAAACGAAACACTACGTAATGCCTGTACAGAAGTCACATCAGAAGATGATTCGGATGTGTGTAATCTTGGCTCTATCAACATGGGTCGTATTGACAACCTTGCAGAGTTTTCTAATGTTGTAGAACTAGCAACTAAGTTTCTATTATGTGGTACGTTACGTGCCAAGCTACCATATCAAAAGGTCTATGATGTTAGAGAAAAGAATCGTAGACTTGGTCTTGGCTTGATGGGTATACATGAGTGGCTAATTAAGGCAGGACAGAAGTACGAGGTAACTGAGGGACTACACAAGTGGCTGTCTGTGTACAAGGGTATCAGTGATAACACCAGTGCTAAGTTTGCTGACCAGCTTAACGTGTCACGTCCTGTAGCTAATCGTGCTATTGCACCTACAGGTTCTATTGGTATTCTTGCTGGCACATCGACAGGCATTGAACCTATCTTTGCTGTATCATATAAGCGTAGGTATCTCAAGAATGGAACACGCTGGCACTACCAGTACGTAGTAGACAGTGCTGCACAAGAGATCATTGATCTGTATGGTATCAATCCAGATAAGATTGAATCTGCTCTTGACCTTGCCTCTGACTACAAGAGACGTATTAAGTTTCAAGCAGACATACAGGACTATGTAGATATGTCTATCTCTTCTACTATTAACTTGCCTGAGTGGGGTAACAAGCTTAACAATGAGGATACAGTAGATGACTTCACCGAGACACTAGCTACCTATGCTGGTAGGCTACGTGGCTTTACAGTGTACCCTGATGGGTGCCGTGGTGGTCAGCCTCTTAGTAGTGTACCATACTCTGAAGCTGTTGAGAAACTAGGAGAAGAGTTTGAAGAGGGACTAGAGACACATGACATCTGTGATATCACTGGTCACGGTGGTTCATGCGGTGTGTAAAAAGTCCTTGACGAAAGAGTATTTTTGTAGTATAATATATGTATGATGCCAATAATGGGTCATGTTAATATCAACTTGCTAATAGGAGAATGATATGGTTAATGGACTTACAATGTTAGATACCCTAGATGAGTGGGCTATTGGTCACGAAAGGTTCTTAAATGAAGGTGTAAGGATATGGAATAATGTATCTAGGACATATCCACCACACAATCTAATAAAGAAAAGCAGCGATGAGTATGTTATTACAATGGCTGTTGCAGGGTTTTCTAAAGAAGACTTATCAGTTAAGAGTGAAGAAGGCACTCTAACTATTGAAAGCAAAAAGTCTAACAGCGAAACGAAAAATGAGTATGTATATAAAGGCATTGCTAATAGAGATTTCAAGAAAGAGTTTCTACTAGCAGAGAACGTCTTTGTAAAAGATGTTAAGTTAAAAGATGGTATGTTGGAGATATCACTTGAGAGAGTCATTCCTGAAAATGAGAAAGAAACTATCTACGATATAAACTAATATATAAACCAACTAGGTTAGCTGCTAGATACTCTAGTGGCTAACCCTTTTTTGGAGTTACTATGAAGAAAGCACCCAATACAGTTTACATTGGCTACGATCCTAAAGAGCGTGTAGCCTACGAAGTTTTAAAGTTTACCATTGAACGTATCTCTGTAGATAATATTCGTGTGATCCCTATTACACTAGACATCTTACGTCTAATGAATATGTATTGGAGAGAACATAAAGAAGATGGTAATCAAAAGATAGACTTGGTAGATGGAAGACCATTCTCTACTGAGTTTAGTTTCTCTAGATTTCTTGTTCCCGCCCTTAATATGTACGAGGGTTGGGCGTTATATATGGACTGCGACATGCTTGTTCGTACTGACATCAACGAAATCTTTGAAGAGTACAACCTAGATTACTATCCTGTCTATTGCGTTAAGCATAAGTATGAACCAAAAGATAGAGTTAAGATGGACAAACAAGTTCAGTTAGCTTATCCTAGAAAGAATTGGTCTAGCCTTATGCTTTGGAATTGTTCACACCCCAAGAACAAAGAGCTTACAGTTGAAAAAGTAAACACAATGCCTGGATCATGGCTCCATCAATTTGAATGGATTGGTGACAAAGATTCAGATATTGGTGGTATTAACGAGGAGTGGAATTGGTTAGACAATCATTCTTCTTCTGACATTAAACCTAAGAACGTACACTTTACTACAGGTGGCCCGTGGTTCAAAGACTGGAATTGTGGTCGTCATGCTGATGGTTACTATGCTTCTGAATGGAATCAAGAGTATACGTATCTTGTAGGAAAAGGAATTATTGAACCTTATGAGTTATAGAGTTGTTACATGCTTCAATGAGAAGCTACTTAAAAATAATGGTGCTAAGTTACTGGAAGACTTTGCTTCTAAGTGGGACACTGCTATTGAATTTGATTGCTATTATTATGATCTAGATATTAAACATTATTCATTGCCTAAAGCAAAGAATATTCACTATTATAATTTAAGTAATCTATCTGACTACACAGAGTTTGTTGAACGAAACAAAGAGCATAATGGTACAGAGAACGGTGAGTTCGAGTACAATGAAACCATTGATGCCTTGACAGAAGCTCCTAAAGTTTTTGCTATCAGCGAAACGATGTTTAATAATTCCCTGTCATGGGTGCTTTGGGTTGACCCTCACTGTTACACTATGGGTAAAGTTACTACTGGATATTTAGAGAAAGTATTTACTCATGATAACAGTGAGGTTCCGCTCACACTGATTGAAGATCAAACACACTTTGCTGCATTTCAAATTACATACCAGCCTTGTGTCGATCTAATAGCTGACCTACGTGGTGCCTATATCACTGACAGCTACCTCAAGTATAGAGATTGGAGAGCCTTCTTTATTCTTAATAACTTAGTGTCTATATACAATGCACACGGTATGAATTATAGATTACTAAACTCAGAGACATCAGAGTTTGTTGATAATATACTAGCAGACTTACGTAGTCCACTAGCAAAGAACCTCAGAGATGCTGATGGTAATCGTGTTATACCTTTATCAAATGATGCAACCACACCAGACATTCTTCCTGGTAGGTATAAACAACTAGCTGACCTTATACGTTTCTATGAACCTAAGAAGATACTAGAGACTGGTACATGGAACGCTGGTCGTGCTATTGAGATGGCTCTTGCTGCCTTTGATCGTACAGATTCTGTACACTACATTGGTTATGATCTCTTTGAAGATGCAACGTCTGCTATAGATAAAGAAGAGTTCAATGTTAAACCTCACAACACTGAGGCTGCTGTTGTCAAAAGACTAGATGAATTTGCAGAGTATGTTAAAGAACATAATGACAAAATATTTACCTATGAATTACATAAGGGTAATGTCAGAAATGTTCTTACTAAGGACATATCAGATGATATCGATATAGCATTGATTG
>Ga0208303_1000017_pt1 | contig 58641 bp, 42 predicted proteins | sample CB_VirMetaG_2_FD_184537 | JGI IMG/M metagenome (GOLD analysis project Ga0208303, IMG submission 184537) | Freshwater to marine saline gradient viral communities from Chesapeake Bay - CB_1504_2 Viral MetaG (SPAdes) (version 4) | ecosystem: Environmental > Aquatic > Marine > Coastal | place: USA... | reverse complement strand
TTAAAGGAGTAGACGCTAATGCATATATAAGAGCATATAGCGGCTCTAACTCGCTTTGGCTCTATCAAGGAGGTAGCAGTTCTTATTTACAGGCACAAACAGGCTCAACATTGAGGTTGGGTTCAGGTACTTCTAATCTCGTCATTACAAATACCTCTGGTGAAGTCATGAGAATCTCAGGAAGTAATGTAGGTATTGGAACAACTAACCCTAGTGAGAAGTTAGAGGTTAGCGGTGGTATTAAGGGAGATGCTTTGTTTCTAAGCGATGGCGGTGATTATGAGGTTAAGCTGCTTACTGGTAACATAACAACTAACCATACTTTTACGTTCCCTGACAACGAGGGAACATTAGCTATTACTTCAGATATACCTAGTCCCTCTCAATGGGACGATGTTACAGGTGGTATAAATTATGCTAGCGGCAACGTAGGTATCGGAACGACTAGTCCAGAGTCTGAGCTAACGGTGAATGGGTATATTCAAGTTCCAAACGGAAGAGGTATAACTTTCAGTGATATTGGAGACGGCAACGTAAATAGGGTATCTATTGTTGGAAGTGAAGATAACGACACTATGTTTTTCAGAACAGATAATAGTGTTAAGATGGCTTTAGCTAACGGCAACGTAGGTATCGGAACTACTAGCCCTAGTGCTAAGTTAGAAGTTGCTGGTTTAGGTAATCAAAAACTACTTGTTAATAGAACTGATGGGGATAACTTTTTTATAGACGCTCAGAATGGTCAAATAAGGCTAAGAGGTTCTAGTAATATTATTATGGGTGTTGGTTCGGATGTTTTAACCGTAACTGATTCAAACGTAGGGATTGGCACAACTAGTCCTATTTCAAAGCTACACCTAGGTGGGGCAATAGGAGGTTTATCTACAGGTATAACTTTTGGTGACGGAGATACAGGTATATGGGAAGCTAGTGATGACAATTTACGATTTAGTACTAGTTCATCTACTAGAATGGTTATTACCTCATCGGGTAATATTGGAATCGGAACAACTAGTCCTGGGCAAAAGTTACACGTTGAAGGAATCACATACTCAACCAATGGATACAAACTTTCGGATGGTTTTTCTATTAGTGCTCTTGGTTCAAATTCAGCTATCAGATTTAATGGTGGCAATATATTAATAAACAATTCATTAGGTAGTGAATTTGTTAGGTTTGATGCAGTAAACAAAAGAGTAGGTATCGGGACGACAGCTCCAAGTTATATGCTAGATGTAGATGGAGATGCTAGATTAAGTGGAGCATTTTACGATTCAAACAATTTGCCAGGTACTGCAGGTAAAGTGTTAAGTTCTACAGGATCTGCAACCTCATGGATTGAACCGTCTTCAGTAATTACTAGGCTAATACCTCACTTTCAAACAGCTACTCCAGGAGGAAGTGATACTTATACACAATCAAACAACGTAGTTGATTTTGATTGGTCAGGTGGTAGTGGTACATATGAGTATATTCTTCCAAGTGCTACTGCTATTCCGTACAGAACAATAAGATTTGTTAATAAAAGTAATATTGTAGCTTCAGATAAGATTCACATAACAGCACCTAGTGGCGAGACTATAGATGGTGCAGCTTTTTATGAAATTAACAAACCGTACAATGGTTGTGCAGTTTGGTCGGACGGAGTTGAATGGATAGTAATACAAGCAAAAGCTTAAATATAAGTAGAACGGTGTATAATTTTACACCATTAAAATAAATAAAAATGATAATATACAATTGGAATTGCAAAACAGTAGAAGTTAAAGTTAAAGAAAATGAAAAAAGTAATGTAATATTTACTGTTCACTACATAGTTACTGGCGTATCAGAAAGTGTAGATGAAAAAGGTAATTTTTTTACAAGCACATCAATAGGAACCCATAATTTATTGCCACCTTCAGGTGAAAATTTTTTAGAAATTGAAGATGTTACTAACGATGATATTGTATTGTGGGTAAAATCATCTATGGGAGAAGAAGAAGTTTTAAGAATAGAGGATTCTATATTAAAAACTATTAACAACCAGATAGAACCAAAAACAAAAATTATTACAATATCGTAATTTATTTTCTTCCTTTCCAATAATTTTAGCACCTCTGATTATTAGGGTTTAATATATCTCTGTTATACAATTTAGCTATAATATATAAAAAAAATAACCTTAACATTTTCTTATATTTGCTAATGAAATACTTTTATTAAGTTATGAATTCAACAATACTATTTTTTAAAAATATGACATTGGGCAAAAGCCTATTACTGTCCTTTACTCCTATATTGATAATGATATTAAACATGAAAACAGTATTGCTTGCGTTATTTGTAATTATAATTATCGATCTTTTTACTGGTATAAGAAAAGCACATTATACAAATGGCGTTTTATTTAGACCATTTAAAAAAGAATTTTGGAAAGTAATAAAATCAAAAGAGCTTCGTAAAACTTGGAGAAAGGCAGTTGAGTATATAATAGGAATTATAGTTTTTACAATATTAGACACAATGGTACTAGAGATATCTAAGGTAGAATTGTTGGGAAATAATTACTCATTAGCAGAGCTATCAGTAATTCTTGCCTGTTTAGTTGAAATCTATAGCATATATGAAAATATGGAGGCTGTAAGTGGAAACAATTTATTTAAAAATATTCTTGAATTTTTACCAAGAACATTTAAGTCTTCACTTAAAAATGAAAAAAATGAAAAATAAATTAGAGATATCAAGATTTTTAGAAGATAAACACCAAACTTTAGCAAAATTTTTTGTTCTTGACCATTGTGAATTAGAATTATTTTCAGGATATATATTAGAGCTTCCAGACAAAGACAACAAGACTAGCATTTCAAGGATTCCACAAGGATCTTATACTTGTGTAAAAAGAAATTCTCCAAAGTACAGTGATCATTTTCATGTGCTAGACGTTGAGAAAAGAAGCTACATACTTATACATCATGGAAATTATAACACTGATACAAGAGGATGTCTGCTCCCGGGAAAAGATCTTATAGATATAAATGGAGATGGACTAAAAGACGTTACAAGTAGTAAAAAAACTATGGCAAAACTTAATGAGTTATTGCCAGATGAATTCGAACTATGTATCATAAATGAATTTAAAGATGAGTCAAAATAACGATAACCCAAAGTTAAGAAAAAACGGTGGAAATGGAACTAATGTAGGAAACGCACTTAGATTCCTTATTAAGCAAGGAAAGGGAGTAGCTCCTGAACTATTAGACCTAGCTGGTAACATAACAGGTATAAAGCAATTAAACTTATTAGGGACAGCTATACGAGGAGACAAGAATCTTAGTGAGCCAGATAAGAGTATTCTTCTTCAAGAGATGGAGAACGATATGATTGAGATGGTAGAGGTAACTAAGCGTCTAGGTATGGATAACGAGCATACTATTACACGTCTAGTTAGGCCCGTGACTTACGGAGCTATGTTTTTAATGTTCTTAGCTTGTGTATTCTTTGATGGTAACCTAGGGGAGTTTACGATAGATAAAGCTTACGTGCCCGTAATACAATCCTTATTTGGTACTATGACTATATTTTACTTTGGATCAAGAGGTATTGAAAAAGTAATGAAAACATTTAAAAAATCAGAATAAAATTATGTACATTAAATTTATATTAATTCAACTCAAGGTTATTTTATTAATTATATTCTCAGCTATTTTTGCCTACCCATTCTTTGTTTATCCAAATAGAAGAAATAATTGGAACCACAGGTTTACTTCTTTTAGAACAAAGTGGTATTGGTTTGCTGCTGATACAGAAGGAAGCGGATGGGAAGGGTCTGACTATGAGCATTATTTAAACGCAACTTTTGGGCTTTATGAATTAGTTAAAAAAAGAAATGAACTAGGCAAGTGGGTTCCTGATTACGAAAGGTTTAACAAAATGAACTCTGTTCAAAAATTTATTCTTGCTTACAGATGGAGCGTAATTAGAAACGGATGCTGGAACCATATACAAAGCGTTAAACCTAAACAAGGCCCATGGGAGAATGAACATTGTAAGATAAGTACAGGAGATGCGTCATGTAGAACTTGGAGAAATAAATATAAGTTAGGGACTCAATCTGTAACTTGGGAGGTAGAGGGAACTAAGTACTTTAGGTATTCATTTACCAAAAAAATATTTAAAGACTACTACTTTAACTTTATGGTTGGAGCTTCAACAGATAGGTATCTTATAAAATTAAGATTATTTAATATAAAAAACAATTAGATAATACTTTAGCTATAATACATGTTAGCTTTTTTTATCTGTTTATAGTATTTTTGTTTAAGGAGAATTAATTTTATAAACAATTAAATGGAAGGATTAAATTTAGAGGATTTAAACTTTGATACAGACAACCTACAGTTATTTAATGACGATGGTGATCTAGAAGCAGGGACAAGTCCAAAAGCAACAGAAGGTGTAGATGTTAAGCCTAGTGCAGGATCAGAATTGATTAATGCAACTGAAAATAACACAGACGAAAAAAATATTACCAATGGTGATGACGCAGCAACTGCTGGTCAAGAGAGCGTAGCTACAGGTAAAGATGACAATCAAGTTCAGGCAGGTAAAACTGATGATGGAAAAGAAGGCAGCGATTCTTCCTCTCCTAAACTGAATGAGACTGAACAGCTTTATTCTAACTTAGCTGCACAATTCAAAGCCAAAGGAGTTTTACCTGAGCTTGATGATGTCACAAAAATAAAGTCTTTAGAAGATTTAAACAATGCAATACAAGGACGTATTGATAATAGTTTAACTGAGAGACAGAAAACTATCGAGGAAGCACAGAAAACTGGTGTTCCCGTTGGTGAAGTAGCTACTAAGGTAGATACAATTGATAAACTTAAAGGTGTTACCAAAGAGTTTATTCAGAGTGATGACAGTGTAGAGTTCAGACGTACAGCTATCGTACAGGATTTTCTACTAAAGGGATACTCTCCCGAGCGAGCCAATGAAATGACTCAAAGAAGTATTGACGCTGGTACTGATATTGCTGACGCAGAGTTTGCAGTTGAAAGTATTATTAAAGCAGAAGAGGATTCATTGAACAGCATGATCGCTAACGCTAAAAAAGAGGAGCAACAGAAACTTGATGATGTCAAGAAGTATATTGCTAATACACGGGAAGTAGTTCCTGGGATTACATTAACTGATTCTCAAAAGGATGAGTTATATAGCCGAATTACTACGGACTTAGGTGATAGAGACAATGCCTTTATGCGAGCTCAAAAAGCTGATCCAGTTGGATCAAGAATTCGTATCGAGACTGTTGCATACCTAACGAAGGATTTTACTGATTTCAGCATCTTTGGTGCAAGGAATGAAAGTAAGATCACCAATAACATAGAAAATTTAATAAGAGGAGCTAACTTTACAGAAAGTGGTGCTGTCGAAACTTCAATGAAAGACAGCTTATCTAACTTTAAGTTATCCGATCTTAAGGATTTTGAAATAGAATAAAAACAACTTTTTAAAACAATTAAACTATGCAACTAGGAAAATTCCAAGTTACTGATGCGAAAGCATTTGCAGGGATGATTAATCCTGAGAACACATTAGGTGCTATCTGGAGGACTAACCCTACCAAGATTAACGAAGCTATGATTAAATTGCTGGCAATCAATAGAGGTAAGTCTCTAGAGAACATGCTTTCAATGTTTGATACTAAGCAAGTAGAAAATGACAACGAGTTCTATTGGGAACTTATTGGATCATCTAGAAGAAACATTCCTCTAGTAGAAGCTACATTTAAAGGTGCGACTGTTACTGGTAGTGACAACAACATTGGAGAAGGTGGACAAGAATTTGAACTAACATTTGACGAGCAGTGGTTCTTCAAAGGAGAAATCATCGTTGGTGAGAAAAATGAAGTATATCCAATTCGTATACTTAATGATGGTTACCCATCAGGATCTCAGTGGATTCACACATGTGAAATCGCAGGATCTGACAGAACAGGTATTCCTGGATCTGAATTAACAGCTGGAAAAAGATTTACTGAGGAGTTTGCTCCTGTAGGTAAAGGTCTTTCTCGTGAAGTTGGTGGAATTCGTAGAGTAACTCCTGTATCTATGAGAGGTGAGTTAACTACTATTCGTATTGACCATAAACTTCCTGGTGATGCCACTGGAAAGAAAGTAGTAATGGGAATTCCTGTTATCGCTAAAGATGGTTCTAAGAAAGTATTTGGAGCTTTATCATTATATGAAGATTGGTTAGTAGAGCAAGAATTTTCTCTTTACAAAAACAAATTCCTTATGTATGGTAAAACTAACCGTACTGCTGATGGACAATACCATAACAAAGACGTATCTGGTCGTAGCATCAAGATTGGTTCTGGTATCCGTGAGCAAATGGAGCAGTCTAACACTTACTTCTACAATGATTTCTCAATTGAGTTATTAGAAGAAATCCTTTTCGGAATTTCAGAAGGTAAGTTAGGATTTGATCAGCGTGTATTCATTCTTCGTACTGGAGAGAGAGGAGCTGCTGAATTCCATAAAGCTGTATTACAAACAACTTCAGGTTGGTCAGCTAACATGTCTACACCAGGAACTAATCCTGCGACTGTTAAGCAAACTACATCTCCATTACATAAAAATGCAATGGCAGCTGGATTCCAGTTTGTAGAGTACATGGCACCAAATGGTGTAACTGTAAAGTTAGAAGTAGATGATTTCTATGATGACAAAGTTCGTAACACAATAAAGATCCCTGGATCTAATGGTGTAGCTGAATCTTACAGATTCGATATCTTTTATGTTGGAACTCCAGAAGAGCCAAACATTCAAAAGGTAATGGTTAAAGGAAAAGAAGAGTACCGTGGATACCAATGGGGCTTTAGAAATCCTTTCACAGGAGCTGTAAATAACGGGAACATGGGAACTTTAGAAGATAGTGGAACTATCACTAAGTTCTGTCAAGTAGGAGTAGTAGTATACGATGCGAGTCGTACTGCATCTATCATCCCTTACGTACTAGCGTAATTGATAAAAACTTAATCACCCCTGGTTGTTCGCCGGGGGAGATTATTTTAAATAACAGTTGGGAGATCTGTAAACACTCCCACACATAAGGAAGGAAGAATCATAAAATAAGGTAAAATGGCAACAGCTAAAAAGAAGCCTACCCCAGCAAAAGCTGAACAGGTAGCGGAAGTAAAAGCAGATGTAGTAAGAACTGATTTCTTAGAGAATAAGATTGTAACAGTTAAGTACATTTCAAAAGAAAACAATGGGATTACAGATGTTAAACATGTAGCTCATGGTGGATTATTAAATGGAGCAGAGGTAGCAATACCAGCACCAACAATGGATAATGGGAAGATGAAAAATCTTCTTACTAGTGTAGAGAAAGAAGGACTAGAGAAAATGCTAAATGGCGTTAATCTTTCTATCTATGGAGACTTCTGGAAAGAAGGTGGTGAATCATACAATATGGGGATCCTACCAATCTATCTAAGCAAGGATGACATGAGATTAGATTTATCTGATCCTTATGACTACATTAAATTTAAAGTACTATCAGCGTGTCCTATCGTAGCTAATAGCTTAGATGAAGTTAGACACAGAGCAACTAATAGATTTGTACTTACCTCAGCATCTGAAGTAATGGCAAAAGAAATTAGTAAAGTTGGAAGTAAAGTACAGGCTTACAAATTGTTTGTTAAGTTTGAAGAAGATAAAGATGTATTAAGATATGCATTAAGAAACCTTGGTAGAAATACTAATAGAAGTAACAAGATGGACTTCTTACAGTCAGAGCTACACAAGGAGCTAGAAAAGAACCCAGGACTAGTTTGTTCTGTAATGGGTGATGAGTTCCTTAAGACTAAGGTATTGCTTGAGCAGTGCTACGAGTTTGGTGCAGTAAACAAGGTTGATAAGCAGTTCTTTACATTAGATGATGAGCCTATCTGTGATGGAGGTGGATCATCAACACTACAGGTTGCAGCTGAATACTTAGCTACAAACTTAGGACAAGAAATGAGATTAAGCCTTGAGGCAAGATTAAATAACTTAAAATAGAATATGACTGCATCAGAAATTAGAGAGGAGTTTAACTTAAGATACAACAATGCACTGGAAGGTGCCCCTGGTTTGGATACTTTTGAAATAAGCACTTATCTTACAATTGCACAAGAGCAATATGTTAAAGTACAGTATGATGCAGCGAAGGATCCTAATAGCTCTTTTGAACAAAACGAAAAGTCCAGAAGAGCATTAGCTAGTTTAGTAAAAAATGTAAGGCTTCGTGAGCCTCTTACAAATGTACTTTCGACATCTGATAATAATCCACTTGTTGGATTAACTGACGAGTCTGTATTTTTTGCAATTGCAGAAGACGTTATGTATATAGTCTTAGAGACTATTACTTACAATGGTGATGCGAGTTTACCAGACAGAATTATAGGAGGTAAGACAATACCGGTTATTCCAACTACACATGATGAATTCATGCTAAGTTATAATAACCCATTTAGAAAACCCAATGTAAGAAAAGCTTTTAGAATTGATTCTAGCTTTCCTAACCCTAAGATTGTCACAGAGATTATTGCTGATAATAAGATAAAGATACAGCAGTATAATGTAAGATACATAGCTAAGCCACAACCAATAATTGTAGAGAGCCTAGAGTCAGCAGAAGATGTTGCTGGATTAGATCTAACAATTGAAGGTAAGGTAGCTGAAGCACCGTGTCGTCTAAATGATTTTACTCACAGAGACATAGTAAACATAGCGGTTGAAAACGCAGTGTTAGACTACAGAGAGAGTAACTTACAAGGAAGAATGCAATTAGACTCTAGAGTATAAAAGAATAAATGTTAATAAAAGAAATTGGATAGTTGATACGAATCCTTTATCTTCACAGAAGTATCAAAATTTATTAATTAAAAACAATTCAAAATTATGGGATTAGCTGGACAGAATCAGGTAAGACACATGTACGTAGGTACAGCAGATGTAGCAGATTTTGCTGCATTAAAAGCAGGAAGTGCTAACAGTTTAGTACTATTAGGAGCTGACGGTGCTGCCGTGGCTGCTGGGAAAGACTTCAAGTTATTTCAAAAGGATGCACTAGGAAACATTATCTCTAGTGATACCATCAAAACAGATAATGTATTGCACGTAAGCTCAGTAGCATACACTGCACCAACACTTAAAAAGTACACTGTATCTGCATTAACTGTAGACGCAAATACTCTTTACACGGTAAATATCTTAATCTCTGGACATGGTTCACTATCTCCTGAGGATGAGTATTTAAAGCAAGGATTCTACAAAGCTGTTAATGGTAATGATCAAGAGGATATTGTTGATGGACTTATTGCTTCATTAAACCGTAACTTCTCAAGAGAGCCAGGTGCGACCGCAAGTACTAACAAATCTTTTACTTTTTCTAAGACTGGAACTGGAGCAACTGCTGCATTAGTTGTTGAGGCTAAAGCGGACGGAGCTGGTTTTGACGGAGACAAAAAGATAGATGTTTACACTGAGTTTAGTCTTGATGTATCTGCAACTACTTATCCTACTGTAACTCTTACTGAGGCAGGAAGTAAAGGAGTTGGTACAGGATACCAAGTAGTAGAAATGGAATACTTCTTATTAGGTGAGCGTGGAGATACTCTTCGTAAAAATGCGTATCCATTCGATATCAATGGGCCGGCATTAGTTTCTACACCAGGAGGATCTTATGACCTTATTGAAATTTCTTACTTTGATGAAGGAAGAGATGAGGCTAAAAAATCTAAGAAAAGTTTAACTATTGCTATGCCAACTGCAGCTTCACCAAACGCAGCGGTAAACAGTGTTATTGCTGACTTAAATACTATTTTAGGTGCAGGATCTGTTGCAACTATCAAAGCTTAGTAATACGTAATAGCTAAGATTACAAATACCAAAGGGACTGGAATTTAATTTTCCCAGTCCCTTTTTTTATTAATTAAACAATACAAAAATAATTATGGCAATTAACGTAACAAAGTTTATGGTTACCAATGATCTGCAATCTATGGAATTAGATATTACTGCAGAGCCTGGTCATACTATAACAAGCATCGCATTGTGGGATGAGAATACATACAACAACCCAGACCCAGAAGTATTGCTTGATCTAACTAGTCTTTTAGAAGGAACAACCAACACTGAGTCATTAGTTATAGGTCAAGTTGATCTTTCGGGAACAATATATATGGGTGACCTTACCGGAATATACTTCATGAGAATATCAGCCAGTAATGGTGATGCTATTATTGTAGCTACCATTAACTTAACTCAGTGGTATATTGTGACGGCTAGACTTATAGCAAACGTAGATTTATCTTGTTTGAACTGTAATGCTAACTTTCAGAATGCACTACTACTTGACTTATACTTAGAAGCAATAAAGAGTGCCCTGACAATAGGAAGATTTAAAGATGCTATTCAGCACTTATCAAAATTAAAAATAACAGCAGGTACAGGAGACTGTAGCGAATGTGATACTCTAGAACCTTTGATTTCTACGGCAGGGAATATAGTTTCAGTAGGAGTTATCGACTGTACAATAACAACACCATAACATGACTATAAAAAACGGAAGAGTATACGAGGCTTCAATGAGAAATCTATCTAACAAGCTAGATAACTACGGAGATGCAAATATAGAAAACTTAAGTCTACTTAAGCTTATCTATAAGTACGCATGCTACGCAACTACACATACACAACTAAATACATTAGATGGTTTAGTTGCTTGGTTACAAGTAAATGATCCGCTTATATGTTCTGAGATAATGGCAAACAGAGGAAGTGACTATGTATGGGTTCCACCAGCAGTAGACTTAACTGTCTTAGCAAGTGACCCACCAATCATAGTTCCTAACGGAGTTATACTAGATGGAGCAACTACCACAAAAACATTTACTAGTGAGGAAATATACGAAGGGTATTCTGATCCAGGAGGATTGGCACCTTCTGCATTTTCTATACTAACATTGCCAGCTACTGGGGAATTAAAGTATGACGGAGAGCCCGTTACACTTGTAGCACAGTTAACGGATCCTACGCTTTTAACTTATGAGAGAGCAGGAACTTCAGCTTATGGAGAAACATTTAATTTAACAGCGTGGAACAGCAGTTCTTTTGCAGCAACAGAAAGTGCATCAGTTGCATTTCCTTTGACTATAGAAGAATTTGGAAACGGAAACTTAGCACCAACAGTGGGAGATAGAGCACAATATGCTGGAAACAGATCAATAACAGTATTTACTGTTGCAGACTTTACTAGCTTAACAATCGCACCTTACTTTGATCCGGAAGGGAATGAACTAGATGCAATTAGAATAGACGAGATATCAACAGCCAATTCAGGAAGTTACTATTACTTTGGAGCACCTGTTGTAGCTGGACAGATAATTACTAAAGATGAGCTAGAGCAAGGAGCTTTCTATCATTCAGGACCAGATGCTAACGCTATCTCAACAGATAGTTTTAACGCTAGTCTTCGTGACGATGTAAACATGACCTGGGTATCATAATTTAAAACAAAAAGAAGAATGTTATATACAATAACTAATACAGGGTCTACAAACGCTAGACCCTCTAGCATAGGAGCAAACACTATTCCAGTTGCTTTTGAAGGCGAGGTTGTCTTTACCGTAGCTAATTTTACTACAGAGACAACTCCTCCTTATGAGGATCCTGAAGGTGATGCCTTATCATACATCAAGGTAATGACTCTACCATCAAAGGGAGAGTTACAAGTTGATGGTGTTGCAATAATTGCAGGCACAATAGTTTCTGCAGGAGTAATATCAGCAGGAAATTTTAAATACGTAGCAGCCATTCCGGGGACAAGCTTTGTTAAAGATCCTTACTCATTTGTATTTGATTGTGCGGACATAGGGTCTAACACATTAAGTGCATTGGTAGGTGGAGTAATTACTTTTGATAGTCAACCTGAAATTAACTTAGCTCCAGATGTAATTGGAGATAATACTGTTTTTGGAACTTACGGTGTAACTACAGTATTTACTGCTGCAGATTTTACAACCAACACAACCCCTCCATACAATGACCCAGAAGGTGACATACCATACAAGGTAAAGATATTAAGTCTTCCTTCAGATGGTACACTATCATTCAATGGTTTATCAGTAGCTATTAATCAGGAGATACTATTATCTTCTGTTGATTCAGGATACTTAACATTTACTCAGAACCCTGCAGCTAAAGGGTCTCAAATATTAGAATTTGATTTTGCAGTCTCTGATCTGGGTTCAAAAGAATTCACATCGTAATGGGAAAAATAAAAATAAATATCAGGCCAGAGGTAACTCCTGCAGGTACAGATGAAGTTACAGTACTATCTTTTGCAGAGACTGAATGTACAACAGATTTTGTTATGCAAGTACAGGTAGGCACAACGGGATATCTTTCATGGACATTTGATCCAAATGTAACAATTAGTGGTGGGGGAGTAGCAGAAACCTTAGCAGCAGGAACCTATAACTATACTGTGACTATCACAGGATTCAAAGGTTTTGCAACAGCTAAGCAAACTATAACTTCCTCAGTATTAGCTGAGTTAAAAGACTCTGAATTTGGGTCAGTACTAGACAGTAAGACAGTGCTACGAAGCCACACTACCTTGGAATGTTAACAGCTTAATACCCTTCCTACCTAATATATCATAAAGTTATGACATATATATTTGGTTGAAGGGTTTTATTGCCTTATATTTGTGCCAGGAGTTTAATTAATACACATAGTATGAATAAGGAAGAATTAAGATTTGAATTATTAAAAGATTTTTTTACGCAGAAGAAAGGATATTTAAAAAAAGGACATGATGCATGTACTCATGGGTTGTCTCTTTTATATCCAAATGAATTCTTTGAGAAGAACTTAATAAAGAAAGCTAAGAAAAAAATCAAAGCATCCTTAAAGGTAGACAGAATCCTAAAAGGATTTGACGTAATAGAAGACTTTAGAGATACAAATAGAATAAACCAAGAGAAGCTTGGGTTACGTGCAACAATGAATGAAGATTCAATTTATGCAATGCGTGCACAAAAGCTAAATAAGAGACTTTCTACACCAACACCTAAAGATGCACCAAGCATTCAGGATCAGGTTGGAATGCACATCCTATTAGGCTGTAACCACGTACCTTTTCATAATAAAAGATTACACTCAGGTATTAGAAACTTAATGTCTGATCATTATAAAAATATTAAAGGTTTCCATTTGATGGGTGACTTCGCAGATATAAATGCTTTGTCTTCTCATGATAAAGGAAAGTTTACTGCAGTAAAAGGAATGACACTTAATGACGAATACGAATCTTGTAATGACGAGTTAGATTTATTCGAAAAAGTTATACCAGAAGGTGCATGGAAAACTTACATGTATGGTAACCACGAGGATAGACATAACAGATGGATGGGTAGCATGGATAATGCAAAGACTCCATTAATGTCACCAATGGAAGCTATGCTTTTAGAAGAAAGAGGATACCATGTAAAAAACAAATGGTCTCAAGATTTCTTTACATTAGGTAATGACTTTGAGATATTCCACGGTATATACTTTAGTATACACAATGGTAAAGCTCACTTAGACAAGTTAAGAACATCTTGTGCATACGTACACACGCACAGACAACAAACTTACAGAGAAGGCAAGATGGCTGCATACAATATTGGAGCATGTGCTGACTTTAGTAGTAAAGCATTTAACTATGCTACTAGGCCAATGAAAGCTCAATGGGCAAATGGCTTTGCGATAAATATGATAGATAGCATGGGAAGATCCAATGTTACTTCAATATATGTAAACCCTGACGGATCCTTTTGGTTCGGTGGGAAACAATACTAAGTTATGACAAAAAATGAATTAATATTTACAGTATTTGAAAAACTGCAAATTGAATCAGACGACACAGATATCTCTTCGGAGTTAGTGTCGTCTTTGTTGGATTCTAAAAGAGCCTTATTGCTTAAGCAACAATACTCTGGAAAAGGATGGAACATACCAAGAGAAGTAAAGCAAGAGCTTTGCTTAAGTACAAAGCTTGTTGACAGTGTATCTGGTTACTCATGTGCTGGAAAGATATTACAGACAAATGAAGAATTACCTAAGACAATAAAGATCAAAGGTAAAGAAGGCCCACTACTAGTTAGAAAAGCTGACAACACAGTTATAGCTTTAAATGTAGTACCGGTTGAAAGATTACCATATTTGTTTTCTAACAAGTTTACAGCAATGCTTACGTATTGTGCTGTAGATTATGATGGGAAACTTCTTTTGATTTCAGCAGACAACAAACTAAAGTTTTTAAAATCTATTAAAGTAACAGATGTTTTCGAAGCTCCTGGTATAGCTTTAGATTTTGAATGTAAGAATGTCAACCCAAACGTTGATCCATTTGAGATAGAGTATCCTATGGAGGCAGGCATGGCAGACGCAGCAATCAACATGGTTGTTCAAGAATTAACAAGATCACTAATGTTGCCAGGTGACGAACAAAATGACGCTACAGATGATAGAGGACAAGTACAACAACCAAGAAGAAGAAGGGCTTAAAGAAACCAGACTTCATAGAGTTAAGTGTGACTTTGGTAGCTTAGATTACTACAAGCACTTCATAAAGAAGACTGGTAGTAAACACATTTCAGGAATACAGTTTGGAGAGGTATTAAGAGAATTCAATGAGCACGTTAGGGAAAGAATAGCTACTAAAGGTGTTGAGTATATAATGCCAAACAGAGTAGGTAAGCTTGAACTAAGAAAGATTAAGACTGAATTAAAGATTGATGAAGATGGAAATATCATAAACAATCTACCAATTAACTGGAAGGCCACAAGAGAGCTGTGGGCTGAAAGTGAAAAGTCAAAAGAAAAAGGAACAAAGATTAGATATACTAATGAGCATACTGATGGTCACACGTTCAGAATATTCTACAGAACATCTAAAGCAAACTATAAGAATAAGAGTATCTACAAGATGAAGGTTAATAGAGGTATGAAGCGTATGCTTTCTAAATCTATATTTGCTGGACGAATAGATGCTTTTTTAAGATAAAAAAATAAACCAATGGCAAGTACAAACGACTTAGTAAGTATAAAAATGATAGCTGATAGGCTATACAGAAATCCAATAATGAAGGATATGAACTATGAATTCATAGTTGATAATGCTATACAGGTCTTAAGGATACTGGAGGCTCCTTCTATCTTTATAACAAAGAGAGAAGTCCTTAATGTTTCAGGGTACAGAGCATTGAAGCCTCTAGACTTAATGAGGATTGAAAGCATATTAAGAACTGATAGCGGGTTACCAATACCTCTTACTGCTAGCGAAGATATCGCTCAGGAGTTTTATCACCAGTCTAATAACATCCCAAGCAGAGCAGACGAAACTTATTCTTTAAACAATAAGTATGTCAACTTAAACTTTGAGTCTGGAGTAGTAGAGATCATATACAAAGCTATAGCTGTAGATGAAGAATGCTATCCTTTAGTATTAAACAACGCAACACTACTTAGGTGTGTTGAGAGCTACATCAGATGGAAGTACTTTGACATCCTTAACGATATGGATGTTATATCAGATAGAAAATTAAACAAAGCTGAAGTAGACTATATGTTTAATGTTGGCCAAGCAGACAGTAACCTTAAAATACCAAGCACAGATGAAATGGAATCATTAGTAAATCAAATTACTCAATTGCTACCAAGTAGAACTGCACACTCAAGAAGATTCGAATTCCTAGGACAACAGGAATACTTAAAGCTAATATAAGATGATTAAAAAGCACGAGTTTAATTACATAGGAATGAGCAAGGACTCTTCCAATGACATACAGTCGGAGAAGTATTTTGACGCACAAAACATTCGTATTACAGCACTAGACAAGAAGAGTCAGATGGCAGTTACAAATGAACTTGGTAACGAGTTAGTCTTTAACATTCCTACTCCTTCTTTAGATTTTCAGAACACAAGATTTGTATACAATACAGGTGGTAAAACTAAATATTTAGAATACGTTGCCACAGGAACTGCACACCCAAGGTGTGAGATTGAGCAGCAGTTTATACAGATTCCTGCGGTAGTAGCAAAGGTATCTGGTGATCAGATAATTATAGGTGTAAAAGAACTTCGTGACTCTGCTGTTATAATGACAACTGACAATAATGGTTGGGACTGTATCTGGGAGTTAACTGGATTAAATGATTCTAGCTTTGAACTGAATTTAAAATACGCAGCTAATCTTGGCTTCTCTACTGATAACCTAATGCAAATGGTTTATAACTACGAGAACTCGATTATAGAGAAGATATACTTTGTTGATGGAATACACCAGATAAGATATCTTAACTTAAGACAGAGTATTGACAATGGTGACCTAATAAACCTGGTGGATTTATCCCCAAGCTTGTTAGACATAGTTAGTACGTTCACTCTTGAACAGCCAGTAATAACTGAGGTGTTAGGTGGAGGATCACACACAGCAGGAAAGATACAGTATGCTTACGGATTGTTTGTTCTCAATGGAGCACAGACAACCCCATCTCCCTTATCAGAACTTGTACCTATTGATAAAGGGCAAGGACTAGGTGGTGGAGATGTTAATGAGAATCTTGGGCAGTCAGTAGTTGTAAAGATTACTAACATAGACCCTAAGTTTACTCACGTAAGATTGTATGCAATAAAGTATACTTCTTACAATGAGATACCTAGAGTTACTGTAGTTGCTGAACGGGAAATAGACAACTTTGTAGAATTCACATATACAGATGATGGTACTTCACAAGAAGAAATATCTATAGAAGCATTTAAGTTCTTAGGATCTAGTCCTATAGTTCCTGAGCACATTGTAACAAAAGACAACAGGTTGTTTCCTGTAAACATAAAAGAAAGTATATTTGATGTTGACTTAGACACAAGAGCATTTTCTTTTGGAACATCTACAGGTTCAGTTCAAACCTCAACCTTTAGAGTATTTGGAGAAAATAATGCTGATTCTACTGGAGATATAGTTATGCAAGTTGAAGACGTTGTGTACTACATCCCAATTCTTATCAACGACACCCCACAGCTAGTAGCTAACAAAATGAAAACATTCTTTGATACTACACTTAGTGATTATGGCCCAGCTGTAATTACTGAGGTTTCTCCTAGAAATTTCAGCATACAAATAACAAGAAATACTATAGGTAATTTTCCTGCATCCCTCACCGTAGAGAAGCAACGTGAATTATTCTTTAGAGCATCTTCAGTTCATGGAACAGGTACAGACAACAATTGTATTGTATTAAACAATGCATTCTACAGTAGTGACGATGATGAAGTCCAGGGAGAGGAAACAATAGTAACTGCTCCAGACTACACACTAATAGATAATCATGACGCTATTAATAGAGACTATGATGTATACAAGTATCAAGCAGACGGAACTACACTTGGTGCGTCCGGTAAGTTCCTTGACGTAGAGTTTGTTCAAACACAATATAATAACCTTGCAGAAGCAGAGGACTTAGAGCTAATGAAGGATGGTGAAATATACAGGCTAGGTATTAAGTTCTACAACAACAGAGGACAGTTTAGTAATCCTAAATGGATTATGGATTTTAGATCTCAAGCAGATAACCTTAATAGTTTACACAATGAAATACATGTTAAGTTAACTTCAGACTTTTACTTATGGTTAAGTAATCCTGGTAATTTTACTAGTGATGACGACAAGCCTGTTGGGTTTAAAGTTCTTAGAGCTGATAGAAACTTAAGTGATCAAACAATATTTGCACAAGGAATGATTAACCCAATGGTTGCTCACTATGTGCACGAAAGTAAAGCTACTGATTTAGATGATAGAATAACACTATGTACATCTACAACTGCAGACATCTTCCCATCTATGGTTAGAAAGTTTGTAACGGAGAGACCAATTGTAGGTTGTAAAAACTACCATGAGTTGTCCTGGCCTACTTTGGATTCAGATAATCCAGTTCAGCTTCCTACCTACCCTTTTCTTCAAACACCACGCAGCCGCTTAACTGGTGGTGGATACAGTAGATATCACAGAGAGACTTTTACGGCTAATGAAGGCAAGTATTATAGAGCTCAAAGCTTTCAGTTTAACACTATGATGCAGTTCTTTTCTCCTGATGTTTTATTCAAGGATGTAAGTATTAACGCAGGATACAAGTTAAAAATAAAGGGATTAACAAAAGAGGGAAATATATTTAATTGGTCAACTGAAGAAAATCCATTGACATCATCTGAAAGAGTTTCGTGTAAATACATAGGTGGAATTACCAGAGGTGCCGGTGTTGGTACAAATCCTATTATTGGAAACGAATCATTTCTTAATGACTACGGATTCTATGGCCCAACTAATGATACAGTTAATATTGCAACTCAGCAGGTTTCTAGAAACTTTACTGAAGGTTTCTTTCCAGCTCAGGCGGAAGACTCTAACTTAATTCACGAAGTTTATGGTACTCCTGAAATAACAACAGAAGGTGCTGATTTAAAAAGATATAATAGCGATCCAGCATTAAAGTATGCAAACAACTTAAAGAACATGCTTCAAGATAAGTTTGATGGAGATATTGCTAATGATGATGCTGATGTTCAGATTATAGGGGTAAATAGTAATGGAGCTAAGTGCGTAACTTTTGCATTAGGCCCAGACGATAGTACTTATGAATTAGAGAATAGGCCAGCAATTGAAGACTTGTATGAACAAGCAAACATTAAAGATGGAGAAGGAGATGGTGTTTTAATTGCAGAGTTTGTTAGGGATGATTACATTTCTTACGTTGGTGGAATATACGGAGGAACATCTTACGAGGCAAAAAGAAATTCATCTTATGTAGAGATAGGACAATATACTACTATTCAGAATGATGCTATTATTACCTCTCCAGGAGATACATTTGTAAATTACTTTACATTCACCAAGATAGCCAAAGATGATCTGCAGAATACTACTCAGAGTCAAAACATTGTTTCAGAAATAGTAAGCTTCCTTTGTGAGACTACTATTGATTTAAAGAATAGAAATGATTTATCTTCAGGGCCCTGGGATGGTAGAAAACAACCAAGGCATAGCGAATACACAAATTACAATAGAGTTTATTCTCAACAGCCTATACTAACCGCAGTCTCTGACCTTGGTGCTAAGTTCAAAAGAGTATCAGAGTTTGATACAAGGATATCTGCAACAAAGGTTAAAGTCCCTGGTGAGTTCATAGATAGCTGGACAGATTTATTAGAGAATGAAAACATGGATCTTGACGGACAGTACGGGCCAATCAATGCGGTAGTTATGCTGAATGATGAAGTTTTCTGCTTGCAAGATACAGCGGTCTCAATGATAGCTATCAATCCTAGGGTACAAATTCAAGGAGATGATGGCATAGGATTAGAGCTTGGTACTGGAGGCATACTTAACGACTACAAGTATTTAACTTCTACTATTGGATGTTTAAATAAGTTTGGAGTTGTAGCTACTGAGAATACATTCTACTTTGTTGATGTAATCAATAGAGGTATTATGGCATTCAATGGAGGAAAGATAGTTAGGTTTTCAGATCTTAAAGGATTTCACCATACTCTACTTGATGATATGAATTATGATTCACTCATAAAAGATAATCCAGTATTAGGCAATGGAGTTACTATAGGGTATAATCCTTCGTCTGCTGATGTATATTTCTCATTTAGACAAATACTACCTTCAAATGGTAAAAGATTGAGTGGTGACTTTACATTAGGGTTTAACGAGGCTGTAGGTGAATTTACTTCCTACTACAGTTATGTTCCTGCATGGTACATAAATAAAGGTAGCACATTAATAACCTCTGGCCCTGAAACTAATTCTGTTTGGCAACACTTAGTTGGTACACCTAATTCATTTTATGATAAAACTTACAGGAGTAGTATCACACTTCAAGTAGCACCGAAGGGGAATGAAGTAATTCTTAACAGTGCATCATACAAGCTAGAAGGGACTAACAAGTTTGGTAAAGATCTACCAACTGTAGGTTTAACAAAGGTTGAGGTGTACAATGATTACCAGACTTCAGGTGAAGTTGCACTCAGAATAAGAAAGAATGTCTTCAAGAAATTTAGAAACTGGAAGGTAACTTTACCAAGAGAGAAAGATAAAAGAGAAAGAATCCGCAGTGCATGGGGGTTCGTTAAATTTATATTCGATAACCCAGATGGAAACAATTTAGTCTTACACAACATATCAATATTCTATACCCAACACTAACATTGTGTGATATAGAATATTGACAAGTTGGTTTAATTCCTTTATATTTGTAATTATGCCAGACAATAAAAATAATAAAAATCCAACTCCAAACTTTGATAAGAAAGCATTCAAACATGCTATCAGCACGGTTGAATCTCAGGGTGGAAGGAGATTAGGTAATTCAGAAAGCTCAGCTTCAGGTAGATATCACTTTTTATATAATCTTATAAAAGATGCACCTGAACTAAAGGGTATCTCTAAAAGAGAGTGGATAAATGATAATGAGCTACAAGAGAGGGTTATGGATCTTGCTCTTGATAATAAACTACAGGGCTTTACTTATGGCCCTGCTTACGCACAGAAGTTTATAGAGAAGCACAACAGTACTCTTTCTCTTGAAAAAGCTACAGCACTAATACATTTCTTAGGGCCTGGTGATGCAGTAAAAGCTATAAAAGATCCAGAGAACTTTAAACCTAAAGGTTCAAACCTTAGTGTTGACGATTATCTTGGCAGGTTTAGCAAGAACTACAAAAAATACAATCAGTATAAAGCCTGGATGAAAGACAAAAATCGTGAGATACAACATGATGAGTACGGCCACGCTATACTTAAGTCAGATGGTTTTGAGTATGACCCTAACAAGGAGCTAATACAACAGGAAGAATCAAAGTTTCCAAAGCCAGCAACTTCACAGTTTGCACAGTTCATGGATCCTGACAGACCTCCAGCAGAACCTGTGCCTGGTGATCTTGAACTAGATCCAACTCAAATAAACACAGAAGACAGGCAGAGAGAGGAAGCTCAAGCTCAGATTGCTGCTGCACAACAAGCATACGATCAAAATCAACAAGCACAACAACCACGTCAACCACATCAAGCACAAACTTTTCGTATAGGTGATCAGCAAACAGTTGGACAGGCAATGCCTGGAACCTACAGGATAGACAATCAACAAAACATACAAGGAGTAAACCAATTTATGTTTGGTGGTATGATGGGTGAGCAGCTAGGACAAGTTGGAGGCAATGCAGAAATGGCTGGTGCTACTAAAGCTGGTGGCCCTGGCGTTGGTGGTTATGCACAAGCTGCTATGGGTGCATTTGAATTAGGTCAAATGGCATTTGGTAAGACAGGAATTGATAAGAGTGGAATAACTCCTCCAGAAGATGTTCCTTCTAAAGGTTCAGCTGCATTAAGTGGAGCCATGAAAGGTGCGTCAGCAGGTGCATCATTTGGACCATGGGGAATGGCAGCAGGTGCTGTTATTGGAGGAGCTGCAGGATTGATAGGTAATGCCAAGATGGAGAAAGAGATGAATGAGGCTGACATAGCATACACTGGTAACCTACACAATCAAGCTACAAATGATTACGCAATGGGTGGTAATATAGGTGGTGCTCCAACAGAGACAGCCTATGATGCTAGTCAATTGGTAACTAAGTTTGAGAACGGTGGATCTCACAGTCAAAACTCTCTTGGTGGAATACCACAGGGTATTGGTGCTAATGGAAAGCCCAACCTTGTTGAAGAGGGAGAGACTAAATGGAATGACTATATATTCTCAAACAACATAACAACAGATGGAAAGATGATTGTCTCAGACTCTAGCGATAATAAGTTTGCTGAAGGAGGAGACTTAGAAGATCCAAATCCAAAGCCAAAGCCAAAATCTTATAGCAAGAGTCAGCAGAAAGCTATGAAGGATTCAATAAGAGCAATTAAAAAAATATATGGTGAAGATATTGACGCAGCAACTATTAATACTATACTAAGTAATATAGAAATTGAAACTAGCTTTAATGACTTAAGAGAAAATTCTTATTCATTTGATAGAATTAAAGAGTTAGGAGATGGTGACTTATACAGTGCTAATAAGAACTTAGATAAATGGGGTAAAGGTAAAGATGCGTATAACAAACTTAGCAAAGCAGAAAGAATGTCTGTTATGTATTATGGTGATACAGATCACGCAGACATTGCTGGAGGTACTGGTGTATTACAATTAACTAGTTCTAATTATGGTGGTAACAGCAAAACAGAGGATGATATAACCAAAGCTTCTAAGCAGCTAGGCTTAAGTAGTAGCGGATTAGCTAACAACTTCTATGACAGTACATTGTTAACTCTTCAGGTAATGAAGAATAGAGGCCATGACTTTTCTAGTTTTGGTAACGCAAAAGATGCAAGATTCTCTGTAGTTAATCCTGGACAGGATTATGATAAGATGGATGCAAAAAAGCAAGCTATACTTGATAATGATTACTCTAGCTATTATGGAAACATGAACAGCTCAGTTGATCCAAGTATCATAACAAACAATACTGGATTAGATCAAAGTACTAGAGATAGATTTTTAAAAGCAAACATGGCAGGAAAACTTACTCCTGATGTAGTTGAGAAGTTATCTCAACGTGCACCAGTTGCGAATACTCAAACTAATCCAATGCTAGCTAGTATCACTCAAGATCCTAACAAAGATTTATTCTCAGGTGAGGGATTAAACTATGAGGAAAAAGTTCTGTCACCTCGTGATCAGGAAGAGTTTCTTAAGAATATTGGTGCCAATAGCTTCCAAGCTGGAGGTCAATTGACTGAGAGTCAAGCAATGGTTATGCTTAAGCGTAGCAAAAAGTCTTGGGCTGTTAAAGAACAAATAGATAAGAAAAGAAGAAAAGGAGAAAGTTTGATTGACTATAAAAAAAGAAGAAGAGTTAGAATTACTAACAGAAAGAATATATTAAAATAAAGTACACTATGGATATAATGTCACAATTTAATTTGCCAAGCTACACAAAAGGAAAATCCTTTTCAGAAGCCAGTGCATTGATAGCTAAAAAGTTTGAAGGTAGAACTTCTCCTGAAGATATGGAAACTCTAAATGAGTTACAAGGAAGACTTCAGCAAGCTCAAGAGTTTGTTAAAGCTAAACAAGAAGAAGCATCTAAGCCTCAAGGAGGAGCACCTCAGCATCAAATGCCAGATGGTAGCATGATGCCTGGAGAGTCTCATGGACAGATGGATCCTTCTATGCCTCCCCAAGAATCACAAATGCAAGATCCTAATGCTCAAGCAATACAAGAGAACATGTTTAAGTTAGGCGGATCTATGAAAGCTAACACCTATGCAGATGGAGGAAAGTTTGGTGCGTTATCTAAATTTCTTATGGACAATGAAGGAATCCTTAACAAGGGTGTAAATTCAAGTAATCTAAACGGACTTAACGCACAACAGTATATTCAGAATGATAGATTAGGAAATATGCCTGAGACCTTTGGAGGTAACTACGCAGATAGACCTAGTGCAACTGGAATTACTGATTATCAAAATAGTCAATTCAAAAATGAATTGCCAGATATGTATAGAGGTATTGATGAATTATCTAATCCGTCAAATATGTTTACAGCTCAAGGCCCACAATTTGGTGGTACTTATAAAACTCCGTATATTGCACCTGGAACAAGTGCAGAACCTGAAGGTATGAAAGGTGGCGAAATGAGTACACCTGATATGTCTGGAATTTCTTCTTTAGGGAGTGGCCAGAGTAAGACTAGTACCACAACAAGTACTAATACTACAACAAGTGATAGTGACGTTGATACAAAAAGAAACAGCAAGTTTAACCCAGCAGGTCTACTCAGGTATGCTGCACCATTAAGTACTGCTCAACAACTGTTAACTCAGAAAAAACCTGAAGATGTTGCATTGAGTAGAATAAATAGAAAGTATGATCCACAAATGGTTGATGAGCGTCAGTTACAAAACACTGTACAGAATAGTGCAGCAAACTCCAGAGAAGCATTAAGGAATGCATCAGGAGGAAGTTCAGCATCATTAAGTGCTAACTTATTAGCTAGCCAATTGCAAACACAGAAAGCACAGTCTGGTGCATACGCACAAGCAGCTGCTGAGAATAGAAATGAATTAAGACAGAAACAACAATTTGATTTAGGTGTAGACCAGGTTAACATGCAGCAAAGTAATGCTGAAACAAATATGAATCTTGCCAGAAAGGCTGGGTATGAAACAAACAGAAGTAGAATGATGGCTCAGCTAGGTCAAGATCTTAGTGGTATAGGACAAGAAGAGTTGTTCAAGAAATACCCAGAGCTTGCAGGATTAGGATACGACTCTAAAGGAAGAAAAATAAGAAAATAATATTATGGCAACAACACAAAACGCATCGGCATCTATAGTGCCAACAGTATCTACAGCAGCATTCAAGCCACTATCTCTTGACGAGATAATGATGGTTCCTCTGGCTAAACAAGCACAAGATGATCAATTAGTTATGGATCTGGATGAGCTAGACTTAATGGCCACTAATTCATTAGGTGCAGACAACGCTTACGTCAATGCACAAAAAGATGCGTTTAAAGGCGAGGTAGGATCTATTAGAGATAGGCTAATGACTGAAGGTGTAGACAGAAGTCTTATAAATAAGTTTAAAGGTTTACGCAGTAGAAAGAATTTAGAGTTTAGTGTTAACGGTGATACAGGTAAAGCTAACGCAGCTTACAATGCAATGCAGTTAAACAAGAAAAACATAATGAATAACCCTAAACTTAGCGATGATCAAAAAAGATTAGGTATGTTAGAAGCTGAAAATGCTTATGACGCATCAGGTGGTGTTGGAGCTGGGGCTGAATATATTGATTACATTGGTAACGAATATTTTGACACTAACGCTGAGGCACAAAAGATCGGTGCTCAAATGAGTCCTCAACAAATTGCTGATGCTAATGGATATACATTTGATGGAAAGAACTACAAGGACGGAAGTAACAAGACAGTAATCCTTACTCCAGAACATATACAGAATGTTGCTTACCAAACAATGTTAAGTAATGAAAAGCAGATGGCTTATTTAAAAGAGGCAGAAAGACTAAATATAATACCTAGTGCTGATGATGCTTTAAGAACAGCTGCAATAAACGCAGGTAATATATACCAGAAAAATAATCGTGACACAACTGCCATGGCTCAAGTTGGGGGACAGGACAATGGGTCTGGTGCTGGAGGAAGTGATAACTGGACTGGTGTGGACCTTGCTAATGCGATGGAAGGACTGTATGATAAAACTACAGATTTTGATGACGTAAGAATGCCAAGCTTTTTTGATAATAAAGGAAACATACTTCCTCAAGATGAAAACTATGACAAAGAAAAAGAAGCTGCATTAGATGCAGAGTATGAAGCTAAATTTGGAATAGAGGCTAGAAAAGCTGCAAAAAAAGCTGGAGCTACTACAAAGGAATTAGACCTTTACGAATATAACTGGGAAAGAACTCACCAAAGATATGCACCTATTAACAAGCAAAGACAACAAGCTATAGATAAGGTAAATAAATTAAAGTCTACTTACCCTTCACTTACTACTCAGCTTAAGCCTGCGGTTATGTCAGAGGACGGACTAACAGTTGTGGAGCCAGCTAGGCAATACAATGACCAGGAAATATATACTGCGTTTACAAGAGGACGACAAAAAGCTGCGGCTCAATTTTCTCAGGCTATAATGCCAATGAATGTAGACAACACTTTTAACAACTATGTAACTTCATTAATAGGAACTAAAGAAGCTCCCGGATCATTTGCTAGTATGACCATGTCAGTAAATGGTAGCGATCCTGCAGGCTTAGATGCAACTGCAAAAACATTAGGAATGGATCCAGAAGATCTTAGACAAGCTGTTGCTACATCAGGTAGGGTAATAGGATTCTTACCAGGACATAAAACTATGCCTGGTTCTTATGCTATTCAGTTTGTAGATCCAGATAACCCAGACAAGACTAGAATACTTTCTGTAAAAGGTAATCATAAATCTGAAGAAATATTTTCAACAGTTTCTAAAATGAACCATCAAGTTATTAATGGTATACCTCACAGTAAGCAAGTCATGATTAATGGAAACGGAAAAAAAATAAACCAACATATTACAACGTCTATGAGTCCAGAGACAGGTGCTATAGAGTCGTACACTATAAACACTACGGGAGACTATACTAAAGAAGAGGTAATGTCTTTTGAATTTAGACCAGACAAAAGACTAGGAGTAGAAGTGGCTTACAAAGACGGAGTAAAAGTTATTCCTCCATTAATAAGAAGAGGTTACGACTATTCTATTAACAGAGCACAACAGAAAACAAGTAGAATGTACGATGACACTATAACGAAGAAAAACACAAAGAAAAATGATTAATAACGGAGAGGTAAACGATCAGGATATAGAAGAGTTGTTAGATGATAGCATGGTTGTTGTTGAAGGCGACAGGTTTGAAGATGACATAGACAAGCAGTCTCTTAGTGATTCAGAATTTGATGAGCTACAAGAAGCTGATTATGATATGACTGGTAGTGCTTTCTGGAGGCCTAGTGTAGAAGTTGGAGATACTGGATACGGAAACTCTCAATGGGATGATGGAGCTACTGTAGATGAAGTAACTAGAGAAGGAGGACTTGCTAAAAGAAGAGGACTACTACAACCTTGGACTGACCAGGCTATGAATGCTATTGGACAGGCAGTTGTTGCTGAGGGTATTGGTGGTATTATAGAGGGTGCTGGTTACCTTATGGACTGGGAAGGAATATATAATATAGTTAACGGAAAAGAAAAAGAATACTCTAACTGGCTATCAGATCTTGGATCTGCTCTAAAAGAAAAGGTTCAGGAAAATACTGCAATATACGAGCGTAGTCCTGGAAAGATTGATATGTTTGACTCAGGTTTCTGGTTCAAGAATGCAGTATCTGTTGCGTCTACTTTATCAATAATGATTCCAGGTATGGCCGGAGCAAAGCTTGCTAAATATGCAGGTAAATTTCTTGCAAAAACAGTAGCTAAAGGTGTTAACAAAGGTGCAAAATTATTAGGTAAAGGACATATAGCAGCAGATGCTGCAAAGAATGGAGTTCAACTGGGTGTTAAAACTGCCTGGGCGACTGATGGTGTAACTCAAGCTATTGTTTCTAGGCACATTGAGAATACAATGGAAGCTCATGGTACTATGGAGGGTATTGTTCAGGACAGATTAAGTTCAGGAGCAATTAACAAAGAGACAGGAAAACCTTACACAGAAGAAGAAGCTAGAGCAGAAGGTGCTGTAGCTGCAGCTGAAAACTACAAGCTAGGTTGGGCTATGCTTGGACAAGATATGTTTCAGTATCTTTCTATTGGTAAAGTATTCAACCCAGTTACTAAGCAAATGGTTCTTGCCAATAGGTTTCAGAAAGCTGGATCTCGTATAGGTAAGAAAACAAAAAAAGCTTTAAGTATAGGTAAATCTTTTGCTAGTGAAGCACTAGAAGAAGGTTACCAAAGTATTATCTCTACCAATGCTGCTTTAAAGGTAGACTATGAGGCTGGACTTATTTCTGAGTCAGAACTTTACGAGGCAAGGAGAGGTATGTTTACCTCTGATGAGATGAAGACATCTATGTTATTTGGTGGACTTGGTGGATCATTCTTTGATTTTGCTGGGCCAAAGTTTAATGATTTGATGAAATCTAAATCTCGTAAAGAGCTAGAAGAGAATGCAGAAAATTGGAGAAAGATGAACTTCAAAGATCAGTTTAATTTCTATTCAGCACTACACAAAAAGAAACAAGCAGCTGAAACTGCTGGTGATAAAGCTGGTAGACAGATGTCCCAAGACTCTGTATTGTCAGCAATGATCATTGATGGTATAGACAACAACAATCTTGAAGAAGTTATGGAGGGTATCCTTGCAGGTAAGGATATGACACCTGAGCAGAAGGCTCAGTTTGAGGCAGAGCATGGTGGGGAATGGAGTCAAGAGTTAGCTGAAGAAGGTGCTACTAGAGCACTAGAGATGTCCAAGAAGATTCAAGAGATGCACTTTAAGACTAGATCAAAGAAATCTAATAAAGGAGTTCCTGAGTCTATAATGAAGGCTCAGACCATGGCTGAATTTCAAAGTGAAAACTTGACAAAAGAACAAGAAAGATTAGGTAAAGAGTCTCAAGAAATATTTGACAACATCAAGTTTGACGAGAACAACAAGCCAACACAGGAGTGGTTAGAATACAACAAGACTAACCTAGATGTAGCTGGACAAGATGTCTATATAAATGTATTAAAGAAGTTACAGTCTGAAGCTAAAGGTAAAGATAAGGACTTAATTACTGAACAACTTAAAGTTGCTAGAGCTCAAAAAAGAAAACTCAAAAGAGATTTCAAAGCTCAAGAGACTGCTAAGAAGGAAGCTGCAAAGAGGATCGCTGCAGAGCAGAAGATACAAGATAAAGAAGCTACTAAAAACATGACGCCTGCTCAGAAGAAGAAGTACATGGCTGAAAAGGTTGAAGAGGTAGAAGCTCAAGCTATTGTTGACAAGAATAACAAAGAGGCGTATGCATCAGCTGAGCAATCAATCTTAACAAACTCTGTTGAGCAAAAGATTAATGGCCTTAAGATTACTATGAACAATAGTAAAATGGCAATACTATCATCTAAAGAGCACGCTGTTGAAGTAAAGAAAGATAACAACAGTAGGGTTGTAGCATCTCTTAAAACTCAAGAAGAAGTTGAAAAGTTTGCTAAGATGATTGAAAAGGATTCATTCATTGGTAGTGAATACAGTGAAGAGGAAAGAAAAGAATTAGAGGCTCAATTGGTAGCGAGATCTACTCAGATAAAAAAGAAGATTGAGGATGATAAGGTAATAGAAGAAAATAAAGAAGCTGCAGCAGAGTTAGCAAAAAAGACTAAAGAAAAGAATGAAGACATTACTATTCCAGACAACAACGTAAACAATGAAGTAACTAATATTCTAGAGGATCAACACAAAGATGAAGAGATTCAAACAGAAGAAAAGGTTACTGTTAAAGAAGAGCAAACTTTAGAAATTCAAACTGGTAATGGTAAATCAGTAGCTCCACTAGATAACTCTCAAGGTACTCTTAAAGCTTACAAGAATTGGCTATTAGACGGAACAAAGAAGATTGGCCAGATTGTAGGATACAGAGTTGCCAAAAGAGGCCCACATAAAAACCCTAAATCTAGATCAACAAGTAAAGCTTACCAGGCTATTGTTGAGTTTGGTGCTGCAATGAGAGAGTTTCAAAAGACTGGTGTTATGCCACAGCTTTCTGATTTTGTAATAGACCACTATCCAATTGAACTGTATGTTAAAGATGGTTCTGAGAATGGAGACAAAAAGAAAGTTACTGATGTAGCTAGTCTTGATAGTAGTCGTAGCTCTGAAGAGCAAATAAAAAGATATAAGGAAAGTACTAGACCTGAAAGATCTGCAATACTTAACGCATTGCTACAAGGCAAGGAGCCAATATCTGTTATCACTCACTCTGGTGGGGGACAATTACAAACTGAAAAGAACTCTGATGGATCTAAAGCTGTTAATGGCATTAGAGAAGTTGAGCAATTCAGTGATCCTGAATCTGAAGTAACAGTAATGTACACCAATGAAAGAGGTGAACTTATGCAGAGTGATAAGAAGGATTTACAGCCTGAGTTCCTCGGAACAACATTCAGTGCAGGTAAAGATGATTCAGATAATAACAGACCTTATTCTGGTGGTGTATTTATTATGGTAAAGAAAGCTGATGGTACTCCTTTCCCAGTCAAAGTTAACAACCTCAAAAATACACAAGGTCAAGCAGAAGTTCTTGCTGATCTATTGTTGGGTATAGCAATTCCTCCCGGAGTCAAAGATCCTTCTACAGGTAAGTATCCTACTAGAGAGCTCTCAATGAAGGAGACACGTATAAATGAATTGCCTCAAGAATTACAAGATAGAGTTAGAGCAGAGTTTGCTCCTGAAATTGAGATGATAGGAGATAGTGCTACACTGTCAGAACTATTAGGTAATGTTACTTTTCTTAGTGACAAGACTGAAGGCATGACTACGTCTTTAATGTTCAAAGGAGTTAGATTAAGTTTTGGTGCTACGGGCAACGAGATTACTCCAGAGAACATGAGTGAGGACAAAAGAGATGAGTTAGTTGAATTCCTTAGGGATGTAAAAGCTAGACCATTTAGTTTAGAGAGATGGAACAATACAAAGAAATATAAAGGCTACAGAAACTATGTTCTTGAAAACAAGATCATAAATACTGATATGGTTACAGAAGGGCCATTGTTTAAGTCTTCTGACCCAGGCCTTGATGGAAAGGTAGAAAGAAGGGTTCAGATATATGTTGAGCCACTAGCTCCAAAGACTAGTGAGGAATCTAAAAAAGGAAAGAACTTAGCAGAAATAAAAGAGAGCACAACTAGTGATGACTTAGTTGATGACCCTACTGCATCTGCACCATCGTTTAGTGTTGAAGCTAACAAAGAGATAGCTGACAAGTTTCCAGAAATGAATTACCACTTTGGTATTCATAATGGAAACAAGACTGTATTTGGTGTTGTTATTCCTGATGCAGATCTTAAAGCACTTAAAGAAATAAAAGAAAAATACGAGGCTAAAGGTAAGCAGGTTATATCAGAAACTAAAACTTCTGACAAGTCTGCTCAGCTTGCAGACCACATGAAAGAAGGTGGAAGTACTTTTACTCCAGATGGAAAGAACTTGAGAGGAACAGAAGGATTTTCCGTATCTACTCATTTAGATTTAACAAAAAGTATTCCGGGGAATAACCTAACAGAAAAAGATATTGCAGACTTCATAGAGAAGAATAAAATACTTCTTGGTGTTGACCCTTCGCTGTCAATTGGTACATGGTACAATGAGAAAACTAACACAACAATGATTGATGTAGTTAGTATTGAACCTGACCTTGATACAGCAATAGCTCTTGGTAAGAAGCATAATCAAATTGCAATATATAGCCTAAGTGCAGGACACGCTATTAATACAGGAGGAACAGGAAAAGTTGTAAAGCCTGTACCTAAGAAAAAGGATAGTATTCAAAAAATGGTGGACGAAAGATCCAAAAGGTTTATGGATCTTGTACAAGACGATACATTTGCTGTAGAAGATAAGATAAAGGCCTTGAATAAAATGATGAATACTTTGGCACATTCTGCACCTTACGGCGTAACTGCTGACTTCGAAACATTATCTATGTTGGCCAAGATTACTGAACTTGGTGAATCTCTTGGATACCAATTAAAGTCTCAGATAGGTAGGGAATTAAGTAAAAACGAAGTTTACAGTGTTGGCTGGGAAAGATCTAGTGACAATGTACCTGCTGGAGTACAAATTATTAGTAACATAGTTACTCCTGAAAAAAGAGATCCTAATACTGATAAAATTATAACTAATGGAAAGTATGATATAATAACAGGTACAGGTACTAATCCAGTAAGAGAAGGGTTGCAGAAGAATATTGAAGTAGCAGAAGATGCTTTGCTTGACAACCCTGGCAATATGGAAGAGAACATAGATGCATTTAGAAAAGCACAAGATGCTCTTCAAGAATATGATCTAGTAGAATATCCAGAAAGCAATAGAATGGCAAGGGATACTAACGACAGTGCTCCAACACAAACTAACGAAGTTCTTGTTGATGAATCCTTGGATGTAGAGTTTGAGGATACCATGCAGGCAGAGCTTGAAGAAGCTAAGGAACAATTGAGCTTTTCTCTTGATCGTTTAAAAGAAACAGAAAGTAAGTTAGACGTAGCTACATACAGAATGCAGAAGCGTGCAGCAGAGGCAAGATACATGGAGAAGGTTTCTGACATAAGATCTAAGTATTCTATAGAGAAAGCACAACCTAAGGCTAATGTTGAGAATGCTAAGCCTGAAGAGAAGACTCCAGAGATGAATGAGATTGAGACTAAAGATTCTAACGTACAGTTCAGTCTATTCGATAATACTTGGGACACAGTTGTTGATGGCGAAGTAGTAGCTTCTGGTGTTACAAAAGAAGAAGCTGTAGAAAAAGCTAATGATCACAAGGAAACTTCTGAGAAGATAGAGAAGAAAGAAACAAATGTTACTCATACTGTTAATGGAAGGTCTCAGACATATTCTGTTAAGAATGGTGTTATCACTAACAGCAAAGGCAAAGAAGTCTTCGCTAAGAATGGTAAGAACAGAACAGCTATATTAGAGTCAGCAGAAAATAACATTGAGAAGTTAGAGAAGTCTTTAGAACCTGTTCTTCCTTTAGAACTAACTGACCAGGAATGGCAAGATTTCATCGCTAAAGGATCTGTTACTGATACAAGGTTAAGAGCTTTAAAAGCAAAAGAAGAATCTGGAGCTGTTATGGACTTAAGAGAGAATACTATTCTTGAATCATATGTAGATAGAATCAATGAAGCCAAAGGAAATGTATCAGAAAATGGTGATACTAAAATTAGTAAAGCTAATAAAAAAGCAGTATCTTCACAGACTGAAGGAAGTACAGGTTCAAAACTGCACTCTACAGAAGTATCTATTAATACCGATGGTATAGTAGTTAATAGAAAAAGAAGAAAAAGTAAACAAGAAAAGATAAAAGGTCAAGAGTCTACACCTCCAACAACAGAACAGATACAAGGAATTAAAGAGGAAGGAAAAGAGGATACAACCTGCTAATAAACAAATAAAATATGAGTACATGTAGCATTTTAAATCTTGAGAAGGAACCGTCAAAATTATACGACCAACTTCTCGAGATTTTTGGTAACGAGATGGATGCCAAAGTTGAGTACAGAAAAGTTATAGGCCCAACATTCGCTAAAACATTTGGTGATTGGGAATACAACTATAAGAACCCAAACAAGGCTCAAAAAGAGACTGGCCCTATGGATAAGTCTGAGCCAAAGTTATTTCATGACAAGGTAAATGACTTGCATTTCTTTAAAGATAAAGACATGAACAAGATCTTTATCAATAAGATGAAGTTCTCCGACATGGATCCATCGGATGTGAAAGATGTGGTTGGTATTATATTCAGCAGATTTGCAAAAGAAAATGAGAGAGTAAATCTTGGCGACTGGTCTCCTACAAAAACTAACTCAGGTATGATACTGGATTCTATAGACAGAACTATCAGTGACCTGCGTATTGAAATTGCTAAATCTGACAGAACTCAAGAAGAAAAACAAGTATTACTAGAGAGAGTTGATAAGGTAGAAAAGAATAGGCTAGCATTCAGAAGTGAATTGATAGTATCTATTTCTTCTTTAGGAATCAAGGTTCGTGAAAGAATTCTTAACGAAGATGGTACTCAAGCAGATGAGGTGCCTATGGATGAAAGAGGCGGAGGATTAAACATTAAAGAATCTTTAGAGAGCAGTAGTAAAGACTCTGCTAGTGTAAAGACAAAGATATGGTTGTCTCAAATTGAAAGAAGAAAGAAGGAGAATGGTATGTCTGTTCCAATAAAAGATGGTTATTTAGAAACTGAATCTTTTGCTGAGTTCGAAGATGTATGGAACACACTTAATAAAGTATTGATTGACACTGTAGGATACGGTGAGGGAAAGAACACAATTGATTTGTTTGAGATTATGTTAGACAGGTTAAAAGTATTTGCTGACACCAAGCCATTCCTTAATGATGTTATAGATAAACTAGAGACAGCAAAGAAAGAAGGTAATACTCAGATGATTAATGAGTTTACTCAAGCATTCAACAAGACTAGCATGAACTATTACGTTACAAAGTTTGATAAAGATAACTATCAAGTATTTAACGCAACAGAATCTGGTAGTAGAAGACTTCAGATAACTAATCAGTGGATGAATCAATTCACTGCTGAATGGTTAGATAAGAATGGTAACCTTGATAACCCGTCAGATCTTGACACACTTAAGGATATAGCTCAGGAAATAGCTGACCTAAAGAAAAAATGGGGTGATATTGTTAAGGATGCAGGAACTAATACTGATTCTGCAGGTTGGATGGAGACTATGGGTGGTCAAGAGGCAGGTCAAATATACGCACATTTTCTAGAAATAATGGACGAGATGGGTGCTAAGGGAATTCAAAATGAAGACTTAAGCATGTTGGTGGCCATGAATGGAGGTAAGAGAAACCACACTAAGACTATAACTAGATTAATGAATAAGATGCAGTATGCTGTTGAGCAATTGGCCAATAGTGTTGATCCAACTGGAGCTGGAGTATTTGTTGCTAAAGATTCAGATGGTAATGTACCAAACATATTTAAAAGAGAAAGCACTATATTACAATTAGCTGAAGCTGTTGGTTTCAGAGAAGTAAACATGTCTGAGACTACAGTATTACTTACACAGGGTAAGACAGGATACGCTATATCTAATCCAACTTATGTTTCTAATACAGTTAATACCTGGAAACAAGAAGCTCAGAATAGATTAGATGTATTCGAAAAGACTGGAGAGGAAGTAAATACGACCCTTAGCAAAATGGGTGACCAATCTGATAAGAAAAATTCTCAGTGGATAAACCACTTGCTAGCAAAAGGTGAAGGGTTAAGTAAGAAGGAAAGACTTGTAGCCTCTAATGAAAGAATACAGCAATTGATAGTTGCTATGGACTCATCTTTTTCTAGAAAAGGAAGAGACGGAGTTTCAAATGTAGATATAACAGTGAATGATAACATCAATGCAAACATTGCACAGATGTTAAATTCAGTATTAGGGGACAATAGAAAATCCGTATTCCCTACCATAATAGCAGCAGACAAATCAAGAAGGATTCTATTTGAAGGATTTGATACTCAAGAGTATGACTTTAGTCCAATAAAGAATCCTGACGGAACTTTAAGTGGTAAGCAGAATATTCCTGATGATGCAATAGAAGTTGCTATGGGGTACTTTAAAGATGAGTATACTAGAATGCGTAGAGTTAACAGAGAGAATGAAAATCTTCCTGCTAATAAGCAAGTAGTGCACTATCACGGAGTAGATGGTAACGGAACTAAGTCTCAGATATTTCCTGAACTAAGTAGAGAAAACACAGACCCAGCATTCCAAGAATTCAGAGATGTATTCTATGCAGTGGACACATTCAAAGATCCAACTCACGAAGGATTAACTGGTAAGCAAGAAGAAATATTAAAGAAATTTATCAAGGCCTCTATTGAGGAGAGAGTGTTAGAGCACTCACAAAAACTCAAGAACCTTACCGGGCTTAGTGTAGACTTAACTACCTATTTTGGCTCAAAGCAAAACCTTGCGGGTAACTATTTTATGAATGGATTAATATCTTCTGTTGAGTATACTAAACTATTCTCAGGAGATCCTGCATACTATAAGAACACAGCAGACTTACTTAAGAGAATGCCTGCTACATATACTGATGGTTTGCAATTGAGATTAAATAGCGGAGACTCTTTAATATTTAATCAAGCAACAGTAGAAGGTGTTGAGGTAGCGTCTAGATATGTTGATAAAATTAGAAAATCATTAACTGACAAATCTATTGCCAAGGCATACGACAGAGTTAACACTACGGATGCACAAGCTTGGATTACTCCACGTAGATGGAAATTTCTTAAAGAGAAACTAGGACAATGGAGTGATGCTCACGAAGCTGTATTCCAGAAGATGATGGTTGGCCAGACTCTTGGTACAAAAGAAGCTAAGCTTGCAGCACAACCACTTAAGGGTGTGTATTATGAGATAAATGACGGAAGACCTGTATACTTAAAGTATTCACAGATGGTAATAATGCCTCACCTTGCAAAGGGTACTCCTATGCAGGCTCTATATGAGAAAATGACGCAAGATGCAAATGGTAAACCTATTCCTGATTCTGAAGCACAGAATGAGATACATGAGGTTATTACAATTGACGGCGTAAAAGTAGGAGCAGTTGCACCTACACCTATTCATAAGGATGGCACAACTGAGATGTTAGCCAAGAAAGATATAAAGCTTAATACAGTTAGATTAAGTAACAGGGGTTGGAAACTACAACAGGATCTACCTATTAAGAGAATGCACGATACTAATGTAGGTTCTCAAGTACAAAAGAATATATTTGAAGGCCTTAGAGTAAATGGTAACTACGCATACGGAAAGGGAATGGATGGTAGAGAAATAGCTGCAGCAATGCACGAGACTGTTTCTAAGTTATCTGATATTGGTAGAAAAAAAGTAGAAGAAAAGTTTGGTATAGTTGATGAAAGAATGACTGACCAATCTCTTTTGCGTGACGCACTTATAGAAGAGTTCAAAGATAGAGGAGGAAATGATAATGTAGTTGAAGCACTTCAAAAAAATGTTCCATTTGATGCAATACCACAACTTAAGGGTAAGGTAGAAAGCATACTAATGTCTATGATGTCTAGAGAAATTATGAAAATTTCTACTAGCGGGGGTTCTTTTATTCAAGTATCTCCTTTTGGATTAGAAACAATTGGAGAAGACTCAGGAATTATTCCTTTGTCTGATGCGTTTAAAAAGGAGGGAGCACTTCTTCCTCCACGTATAGACGAGAAGACTGGTAAAGTATTACCTGGCCAAGCAATGATTCCGCACTCACAGGCTGTTGAATTATTAAAAAAGCACGGCGTAGATTTCGCTGAGATAGGAGTTAAATCTGCTATGCAGACTTTAGATCCTTCAGCATTAGAACTGATTACTTATCGTATTCCTAACCAAGGAATGTCTTCTAATGATTACTTAGAGATTGTAGGTATATTACCTGACGGTATGGGTGACAGTATAGTTGTATACGATGGACTACCTGCTAAGACTGGTAGTGATTTTGATATTGACAAACTATACGCTATGAACAACCACGTTGTTTATGAGCCTGATACTGGAAAAGTAACTAAGCTTACAGAAGAGAACAGACATTTAGCTGAGAAGAGACCAGCAAGATATAGAAATGGAAAGTTGGTTCCCGCAGAAATGTACACTGAAGAAGAGATAGATAAGATGTTATTAGAGAATCAACTTGTAGCTCAGTATAAGGCTGTACTTAATTCTCCTGACACTTATGATAATATGATGAGGTCTATTGATGGAGCTCAGCTAAAGGATGATATCGTAGGAGTAAAAAATAAAGAGACCGGCGAATTCGAAGGAGGATTATTTCCTGCTAAAAAATACAAGAACATGGAATTGTTCTCGCCTATTGCTCAGCTAGAAGCTAAGCGTGCTTACCTTGCTGGTAAGTTTGGTGTAGCACAAACAGCTAACCAGATAGTTGATCACTCTATGAACCAAATGATTGATGTTCGCCTCGGTGAATACCTTGGTGTTGGTAACAAAAGAATAGATAAGATTAACGGAAAGAATAAAGCTATAACTTACTTTGATTCAGCTACACTGGATGTAAATGCTATTGCTGATAACTTATCTGCATTCCTTAATGCGTATGTTGATATCGCAAAGGATCCGTATATATCTAGAGGTAACCACAATGCATTAACTGCAGGTACTACTTTTATGTTATTGAGAGCAGGTACTCCTATTAAGTGGGTAAACAGATTTATTGGTCAGCCAATAATTAGAGATCTTGTAGCTCTTCAATTAGAACAGGAGGCTTTAACAGCAAAAGGTCTTGAGAGGAAAGGCGGAGTAAGTATTAGCCCTATTGATGCTGTTATGGATAAGTACGAAATAAGAGATTACGATAAGAAAGCAAATGGAAATGATGTACAAAGACTTACCGAAGAAACTTTAGAACAAGCCATAAGAAATGAACAAGATCCTGCTAACGGCAAGGATTTACCAATTGACCATCATAGAGATGTATTGTCTGCTTACATGTTTCTTAAAGACAAAGCAAAGCACTTTAGTGCAGGAGTTACTGCAGCTAAAGCTGATACAAATGGGCCTGGTGGAAGTAATGTAGATAGACTTATTAATGAAAACAGAGTTGAAAAAGTTCTTAGCGATGGAGTATTGATTGGTTGGGAAGAAAAGTTAAACAACACAATGCTCAAGACTTATTTAGAAAATGGTAACCTTTGGGTCGGTAGAGTTATAAGTAATAGTGATTTATTCTGGTCAGGAAACGCAACAATACAAGGTATGTTTAATAAGGTTTCTGAAGTTACAGGTAATGATAGACTATTAATAGATCCAGATTTAGGTAGAACAATTGAAAATAACCTTTACACATATATGATGTCAGGTACTCAATTGTTTAATGACTTATCAGGAGAGTCTAATAGAAGGAATTTCTATAGAATAAACGAGACTGTGCCTAAAATTCTTAATGAAAGAAAAACTGCCTCAGGTAATAAGACAGGTAATGAATTCTTAAACCAACTTGAAATAGAGTTTAGCAATTCTGGTATTCCAAGAATATCTTTAGACAGTAAAAACAAATCTACTGTTTGGCAGAATGAAATGTACAGAGGGTGGGCCAAGCTTTATAATACGCATATTCTTGATGAGAATGGTAAGATAACTGATGAGGTACACCCGGATAGACAACTTGCAATTGACTTAGTTAAGTATTCGTATTCTAATTCTGGATTCCAGAATAACCTATCACAGTTCTTTACTAGCATCCCCCACCAAATATTAACTGATAACAGGTTAAGCTTTGAGGTTAGAGATCTATTCAGATCTGGGGACGAGTTAACAGGTGACTTTGATTTTGTTGATCAATTTCAAAGACATATGCACGCTGACAGATCTATAGTTAGAAAACTAAAAAGCAATCAAATAAAAGGTGGTAAGGATGTATTCTCTTACAAACCTGCAGAGATTAAGAGTAGAGAGTTTGGTACTGTTAGAATTGTAAACAAGAAAGAGGTTCGTGTATTTCCTAGATTTGTTACTGCTGAGTTTATGATTAAGAGTAGGGAATTAGCAGAGAAAACTTCAGACTATTTAACTGAAGACTACTTATATGAGATGATTGGTACTGTATTAAGACCAGATGCTCAATCACCTAATGGTAAGATGAGAGTACCTGTTTATAAAAGAACATTTAAAATGGGCTCAAAGGATGGTAGATTTAAACAATTTGAGTATATTCGTGGTCAACAAGCCTTAGGATCTTTAGTTAGAGGAAACAATGTTCCGCTTACTGAGCAAGCTAGGATTAATAAAACGGTCAATGAGACTATGGCGTCAGATAAAACTTTCCGTGATAATGAAAAAGGAAAGATTCCTGCAGACTACTTAAAGAGTGTAGAAAAAAGAATTGTTTCTGATGCTATGATAATAAAAGATAACCTAGAGCAAGTAATGGCTCTAAGAAATATAAAATGTAAATAGGATGAGTTGTAAGATATACAAGTTTAGAGGAAAAGAATACAATGAGACACAATTGGTGTCTCTATTGGCTAACGATATGGATCTGGTTAAGTCTCTTAGACCACAAGAACAAAGAGGTCAAGATGCAGACTATAAGGCTGAAGATATAGATGTATTTAAAGACAAGGTTGAGGCACTTCAGAAGACACTTGACGTTGAGGTAATATATGATGATACAATATCTAGCTCAAGAGTATTAGGTGCAAATGACCCTAGGACTATTGCCGCAGGTAAACCTGTTATTGTTATTAATCCTAACAAAATATTCAAGACCACAGCTATTCATGAGTTTGGTCACATATTTATTGATTCCTTTCCAGGAGGTACAAACCACCCAAGATTAAAGAAAGCACTAGAAGAATTAAAAGGTACTCAATTGGAGGCAGATGTTCGAAGAGAATATGCTGACCTTAGTGAGGAGATGATTCTAAAAGAAATGCTTGTTACTGCAATTGGTAGGGAAGGAAGTGAAATATTTGACGACCAGACAAAAGCAAGTACATTCGATAAGTTCAAAAAATTTGTTATGGATTTCTTGAATAAAATTTTTGGTATTCCTCAGTCTGAAATTACAGCACTATCTAAGGAGTTACTTAATAATAAAGTAAAGGAGATAGACATGAATACTATGTCAGAGATAGCTCAACAACAACAAGTACTCTATGTAAAGAGTGACCCAAGACATCCTGACTTTGAAAAAAATCAAGCAGAAGAACAACTTACCCCGGAAGAAAAAGAGGCTCAAACCTTAGAGGATAAGATGGATAGAAGCTACCAGAAACTTGTTGGTGTATTAAGAAAAGTTCTTGATAATCAGAAGCAAGCTGTTAACTCTAGCAAAGAGTCTTCTATGAAGGAAAGAGATAAGAGAGATAAGAATCCGGGCAAAAGAGTTACTAGACTTCAGGCTATTGAAAACTTAAACAAGGAGGTTGATCTGAAATCAGATGAAGTCAACTTAGCCCACAAAAAGTATGCCATGTTTAAATACCTAAACTGGTCAAGAAAAGAACTTGAGAAGATGTCTCGTAAATTAGACGAGTCTACAGTTGATCAAATGGAGGATTCAGAATACATAAGAAACGCATACAACTGGTATGAATCTTTCAGTGTATTAGAAGACTTAGCAGCTTTGACTGAGGCTATGCAGCTTGATGGAGCACTAACTCCAAAAGAACTAGAGCTTATTAGAAAGCTTACTAAGGGTATGACTGGTAGAAGAAATCAGGTTCAAAAGAAATTATTATCACAAGCAAGAGCACAGTATGCAAGATTAGTCGCTAAGCATGATACTGAAACTCAAGGACAATACGAAGAAGCATTTAGACAATCTTGGAAATCATTAAGTGCTGCAGGTAGAACTGATATGCAGGAGCATGAATATGTAATGTCCAAAGTTAAGGAGCACAAAGATGAGATAGATGGTGAGAAGATGAGGAAAGCTGAGGCTCATGCAATATCTGCAACAAGTGTATTGAGTGAGATAGGATTTAACATATTGAGCGAGAAGGATATGTCGTCAATTGATGTTGGTGTTGTATCTCAGATAACTGATAAAGCTAATCACGATGCAAAACAATACGCTGTAAGAGCAGCAGATGAAGCTTATAATAGGCACAAAGATTATATTAATAGTGGTGCCGGAGGAGTTAACTCTCGTAATCTAAAGAAGAAGTATGCTGGCATGTATACTTTTAACAGTGAAGGACAAGGCTATTTTGCTGGTGAGTTTGATCCACAGTTCTTAGTTGACAGAAAAGAATACTCTCATCCTGCAGCTGATGTTGATATGGCAAAAGAGAAACATAAAGACACAAAGGTTTCTATTAAAAAGAATAAAAATGGTAGTACCACATTTACCTATGAATCTACAGTTGAGAATGCTGATGGTTCAAAAGCAGGTCAAAAAGGTCTATTTATTAAGGGAGCCAAAACTGTAGTGGTTGATGGGATTGAATCTTTGAAAGAAGGCGATAGACCAGTTCATGTTAAATATACAAACAAAGAAGGTGATACACATACTATTACTTTAGAAGAGGCTATTGCGAGAAGTGAAATGTCTCACTGGTCAGCTGTAAATACAACACAATCAACACAACAAACAGCAACTGGGGAGGAATATAAGATTGAAACTCCTATAGATAAATACAAAAATAAAAAGTGGGCTGAATTAAAAGAGGATGATCCTATAAGATGGGCAGAGCTTGAAAGACTTAAAGATGATTTAAGAAAAGCTGACAAAGATACAAAAGGTAAGGAGTCTCTATTTAGATATCATGACCACAACAGAGGTATTGAATTTGTTCGTATGCCAGGTCTAATGAAGAATACTATGTCTAGAATTGCTGAAGGACAATCAGCAAAGGAATTAGGAAAGAATGCTGTTAGTAGACTATTTGAAGTTCAGGCTGATGATTATGATACTAAGAATCAAGATTTTACGGATTATCGTGGAGGAGAATCTTTAGGAGTTCCTGTTAAGAACAGAGCTAGATTAAAAGAGTCTGATCAGTCAATTGATTTACACACTATGGTTCTTATGGAGCAAATAGCAGCTAGACAATATAAAGAAAGAAGAGCTGTTGAGTCTAGTATTATCATAATCTCTGAGGTAATGAAGGAGAAAGAATACCTAGTAATGGGTAAAGACGGTAAGCCTAGAACAGATGCTCAAACAAAACTTGAAAGATATATTAAAGGTGGTGATGGCCAGAACGAATACAAGAAGGTAAGAAGTATACTTGAGAACAAAGTTTATGGTATTACATCTAAAGAGGCGTGGAGCTGGAATGCAAAGATTGGAGATAAAGAATACAATATTGACTCACAACAAGTAGTTAAGAACGGATTAAAATATTTTGGAGCCACAGCTCTTGTATTTAACTATGCCAACAGTATTGTAAACACAACTTCTGGTACTTTATCTAACTGGATGGAAGCTTTTGGTGGAGATGTATTTGGTATGAAAGACTACGCAATAGCGTCAAAGTTTTATATGAACGACTTAAAAGGCATAATGGAAGACTTTGGTAAGACAGTTGCAACATCTAAAACAAACTTGGCTATGCAGTTCTTTAATAGTATGGGTGACGAAGTTATGGATGGTTCTTTTGCACAGAAAACTAGAGTTGAAGTACTAGGAGATATGAGTACACTTCGTCCATTAGCGAAGTCTGGAGAGCACATGATGCAAGGTAAAGCTACGTTGGCAATACTGCAGTCTATTAAAGCTCTTAATGAGAAAGGTCAGTACATCAATGTTAACGGAAAGGTAGTGAAGAAAAAGGATGCAGCAAGCATGCTTGATATGATGAGTTTTAAAAATCACCAGGGAAAAGTTGAGTTAGTATTGAACGAGCATATGCAGAATTCAACCTTCACTCAAGGAGGTGGTCAATCTCAAATTATATTTGAAGCAAGAAACCTAATAAGAAGTAAGATTGATGAGCTACATGGACAGTACACAACTGACATACAAGCACACGCTCAGAGATTTATTCTTGGTAAAATGGCATTCTTCTTAAGAAAGTGGATGATTAAATTAACTCTTCGTAGATGGAGAGGTATTGGAAATTCTCTTACTGCAGGAAACACAGAAGCAGAGATGTTCTATGATAGAGATCAGAAAAGAAACACTGAAGGATACTATGTTAGTGCAGCTAGATTTCTATCTCAGATTGCTAAAGATGTTAGACAGGATGGATTTAAAGCAATTATTGGTAAAAACAAAGATGGAAGTAGCTGGAGCAGAATGAGTTCTAGTCAGCAAGCTGGTATTAGAAAGACTGGTTTTGATGTAGCAGTGATATCTATGGTTATGTTGTCTCTTCAAGCTCTTGGAGATGATGATGATGATGACAAGGTATTGGCGAAGTATTTATTAAGAAGACAGCAGTCTGAATTAACATTCTTTACCAATCCAATGGAAGTACTCAAGTTAGCGGCCACACCAACCGCAGCAATGGGTAACCTTAAGAATACAACAAGACTTATGTATCAAATGATAACTGACCCTAACGGAAGATACAAATCTGGTTGGAAAAAAGATGAGCTGAAGAGAACATTTATGCTTAGAAAATTGTTTCCTCATATTAAGACTATAGAAGAGCTTAAAGATGCTGCAAAATTCCTTAATAGTTTTGGAATGTAATTAACGGAGGTAAAAAAAAGACCACGTAATAAAGATAACCCTGACCATAACAGTCAGGGTTTTCTCATTTCAACATTAACATTAATTCAAATCACCAAATTAATTTTTTTATAGGTTTTTTATTTTCCAGTAATTACTTGTTAATCTTGTCCTTCATCTTTATATATAATCTTTCATACTCTGCATCTATTGCAGCTATATAGGCGTTAACTTCCTTTGCTTTTGTTTGGTCATATTCAATGTCATTAAGTGGCTTGAATTTAGAATCTTTCTGAACAAAAAGTTTGACCATGTTGGAGCTGTGAGCTTGGGCTGATGGGTATATTACCAGCCCTTGCTCATTACAAAAAGTCATAGCTACAATATTTCTATTGTATACCCTTCTTTCTATCTCCATTTCTTTCTCTTTTTGTTTTATCCTGTCAGCTCTTGTCATTACAATGCTCTTACTGCTCTGATAACATCTTGAAGCTTTGTTCCAATATCTTCAAGAGTAAGAATTCCAAGTTCCTCTAATCTCTCAATACTATTTTCTGTTCTTCTAGCTCCAATTCTATTAACAACATCTACCATATTTTTCGTAGGCATGATATCTATATCCTTCTTGTTTACAAGGAATGTTCTTTTTCTCTGAATATATTTTTCAATTGCTGTTCCGTCATAATTTTCTCCAAGGAATGCAACCGGAATTACTTCTACAAGATCTGAGCCAAAAATTGAATCTCTTTTGTAGTACAGGATACCTGCGTCTACAGGAGACAATTGATTGGTGCAATAATTGCTGTATTCAGAATTAGTTAACCTATGGCCACTTACATAGCGTCCATGACTACCTGAGTTAAAACTGCTTCTGTTATACTGAGCTCCTTGTGTTATTTCTTTTATTTTGTTCTCTCCAATCATTACGAAATCTCCTGGAGAGGGCTTTTTTACTTCTTTTCTTTTAAACATTTGTGTGATTTTTAATTATTAATATTAATTGAAATTAAAGGGAGGCTATTACACCTCCCGTTAATATTACTTCTTGCAAGAACATTTATTGTTACATTTATTGTTCTTGTTGTTAATTGACATTAGGTATAAGGTAAAGATTCCCAGGATTCCAAAAAAGAAACCTATTAGAAATCCAAATCTTAATCCACCTGATCTTGCAATATCTCTTCCCCATACACCGAAGGCAATTGGGATTAACATTGCAAATATAAATAGTACTATTGGTATTAGAATCATAATTTTAAATTTTTAAATTGTTATTAATTGTTTTATGAGCCGCACATTACACAGTCCTCATCATCTTCCTCTTGAGCTTTTCTACCTTGCTCAATCATTGCTCTAAAGTCATTAGGGTCTACTGATTTTACTTCAGGCTCAACCTTAACTTCTTCTTCTTTCTGTACTGTAAACTTAACGGCGTCAACTGCAGCTTTAGTTCTCAGGTAGTAAATACCTGTCTTAAGACCCATCTTCCATCCATAAAAATGCATAGATGTAAGCTTTTGTATGCTAGCATTAGGCATAAATAAATTCATTGACTGTGCTTGACATACAAATCTCTGTCTGTCAGCTGCCATATTAATGATAGATTTCATAGACATTTCATAAGCAGTCTTATATCTCTGCTTAATCTCTGAAGGTATTGGTAAGTTAACCACAGACCCATTGTCACGCATCAAAGCATTCCTGGTATCTTCTGTCCACATTCCAATCTCTTCTAGATCTTTAACCAAGTGCTTGTTACTTATAATGTAAGTACCACTAAGTGTACCTCGAGTATATAAGTTACTAGTAAATGGTTCAAAACATTCATTGTTACCTAGTATTTGAGAAGTAGATGCTGTTGGCATAAGAGCAATCATAAGACTGTTTCTTACTCCTCCATAAACAACTTTCTTCCTTAAATCATCCCAGTCTAGCTCACCACATAACTCAACTTCCTCTCCGTCATATAAATCAAACTGAAATTCTCCTCTACTTAATGGAGAACCTTCGAATGTACTATAGGCTCCACGGGTGAGTGCCAGTCTATTAGACTCTTCCATGGCATAGTAATACATGTGTTCGAATATTTGCTTATTTAGAGCTCTTGCTTCTTCACTGTCAAAAGGCATCTTCATCATAGCAAAAACATCAGCTAATCCTTGAACACCTAATCCAATTGGACGATGCTTCATATTAGAATTTTCAGTTTCTTTGGTTGGGTAGTAATTAGCATCTATGACATTGTCAAGGTTTCTGACTATCTGCTGTACCACATTTCTAAACAATCTAAAATCAAATACCATTTTACCTTTCCTTTCAAATACAAACTTGCTTAAAGCAACAGATGCTAAATTACATACTGCCTGCTCATACTCGTCTGAATACTCATTGATTTCTATACATAAATTACTAGACTGTATAACACCAAGATTCTGTTGATTAGAAGACTTGTTTACTCTGTCTTTGTATCCTATGTATGGAGTACCTGTTTCAATCTGAGATTCTAAAATCTTTTCCCATAATCCTCTTGCAGATACAACCTCTTCATATAGCTCTTTCTCTACAGCTTCATTATATGCAGCTTTAAACTGATCTCCAACGCACTTTTGTAATACAATGTTATTCTTCTTAAGAACATTAGGACAGAATAAATGCCAATCTTGATTAGCCTCTACTCTTTCCATAAACTCATCATTCATCCAGATAGCATAGAACAAATCTCTAGCTCTCATCTCATCTTTACCTGTATTCTTTCTTAAGTCTAACATAGTATATATGTCAGCATGCCATGGCTCATAATAGATAGCAAAGCTACCCTTACGCTTACCACCCTGGTTAATCCATCTTGCAACTTCATTGTACGTCTTCATCATAGGTAATAACCCATCAGATGTACCATTGGTTCCTGCAATGTGACTACCTTTAGCTCTAACATTGTGTACGTGTAATCCTATCCCACCGGCCAACTTAGATATCTTAGCAACATCTTTCATTGTATCAAACAATCCATCTATGCTATCGCCCTTGTTTGCCAACAGAAAACAGCTGCTCAATTGAGACAATCTTGTTCCTGAGTTAAATAAGGTTGGTGTAGCATGAGTATAAAATCCTTGACTCATCAAATTATATGCACCTATTATTTCCTGCATATTGTAAGCACTAGTTTCAATTGCACATCTCATCCACATGTATTGTGGACGCTCTATAACATTACCATCTTTTGGTTTATCTCTTAATAGATAAGACTTTTCTAGAGTTCTTAACCCAAATATATCGTGGTCAAAATCTCTAGCACGAATTATCATATTGTCAAGCTCTTCTTTATTTTGCTCCACAAAAGCCATAAACTCATCTGCTAAAACATTTGTTGTTTCTTGTACCTTATTCATAGCCTCAGAGAAGCTATCTGGTGTACTTTTCCACAATTGTGTCACAAATATACGTGCAGCAAATTTGCTGTAATCTGGGTGATAAGAAACCATACTAGCAGCTATCTCAATACATAGTGTATCAAGTTCTACCGTGGTAATCCCATCAGCCATTTGTGAAATTACTTTCACTGCCATTGCATCGGCATCTACTTTTAGTCCATCAGATAAATTCCTCAATCTAGACGTTATTTTGCTAGGATTAAAATTTACAGAACGACCATTTCTTTTCGTTACTTTCATAAAAATGTATCTGGTTTTATAATTAATTTACTTATTTGTTTGCTAGAAGTCTCAGACTCCATATCAGGTGCGGCAGAGGTTAATTCTCCATTCGAACTTAATATGTTTTTGATTCTATCAGCATTTTTAAATCCTCTTTCAGATACATAGTCACCTATGATTTGTTTCTGAACATCAGAGTATCCTTTTAAATTTCCGTCAATCATTAGCTGTCTAGCCTTCTTCATGTCGTGCGTAATATTAAACTTATACAACACTCTATCTCCATAGTCAGCATGTCCTGCATACATAGGATGCTCCATCAACTCTCCTTCAAACTTTAAGAAGTCGTGAGAACTTGTCCAATGATACAGAACACAAAACAAATCATCTCCTTCCTGGAAAGATAAGTATGTATTCTGCATAAGGTTTAAGAATCCAATATTGACATGTTTCATTAAAAGAGGTAACATATATGTCTTACTCTTATTAGGCTTTATGTCTACTTTAAATATTGGCTTCATTATCTTCATTGTTTAAATTATTACTTCCCGTTATACTCTCGGCGTCCATCAAGACTAATCCCTCAGTATCAATTTGATCTTGAGTGTAGTCTGCATCATCATTCTCCTTACTATAATAGTATAAGTCTATCAACTCATAAACTCCTTGATATTCAACTCCATGTCTATCTGTGAATCCATTAAGAGCAAGTTGATGCATATCTTCTGATACTAAAAACCTCATAGGTCTATTAGGATTCAATTTAGATATGTATACAAACTCAAATTCCTTAACAGTGTATCCGTGAAGTTCAAAGTCGTTGTCAACTATAGTCTTAAGTGCCTCTCTATATAGTGCACCTTGAATATAATATCTGTGCATAGTATAAAGAATAGGAAAGTCCTTACAGGGAGATTCTCCTGTCTTTAAATCAACAGGTATAATCACTTTGTGTTTATGATTAACTACCAAGCAGTCAAGCATTCCCTTAACTCTTCTCCCATTCACTTTTGTATCGAATTTGTATTGGTAAAAGATTTGTACATCTTTCACTCCAGTCGCAAAAAACTTAGCAGTAAACGGGTGGGTACGAAGGGTATTTGCAGTTTGAGCAGCATGGTCCCACATGGCATCCTTAATTAAATTTTTGCCTTGGCTTTGTAATTTATCAGCAAAGTATGCACTTCCACCACTTACGACAGTCTTTACAATTCTTTCGTCATTATAAGATGTATACACCTTTAATGCTCTTGCTGCTGCAAGTATTTGTGCAGTATAGTTTGTCAAAACTACATTATTTTTTGCATATTTCCTAACAAAATCTCCACTTTTTTTATGCTCATTTGGTTTTGTGATTACATCCAATATTGCATCAAGTATTATTCTTATATTTTGTGTTGGTGGTTTTACAGAACTTCCTCTGTAAAATAACTCATCTACCCTATCAGGTTCAAAGCACATTACGTCTACTAGACTACCAAACTTAAGATTGAAAGACTGTTTAACTCCTCCAACGACATCTAGGCCTTGCTTACTTATGCTCGAAAGCATAGAATAAGAAGGAATCTCTAGATCTCTATATTCCCCCTCCGACATGGAGAGATTGTGATCTTCAATCATATTTGTTATTTTTAAATTGTTAATACTACATAAACATGTCAACCTGTGCAGGATCTTGACCAGGATAAACCCCATCAGAATCACACTCGTTGCCATTTTCATCTTCATATCCTGTAATCATAAAATCACAGGAGCAAACCTCATCTTGTGTTGCAAATAGCTCATCTCTTGACATAACCATGTCAGAGAATGATAACCTTGCAAAGACTTTGTTTGCTGTCTTTAATTTACTTGTTCCCATATTATAAGTTTTCTATTTTATTTTGAACATCATCTATACCTGATAAGATTTCTTGTATCTTATCTAACTCCTTCTCACTATTGCCAACTAGTGACATAACAACTTGGTAAGCATTATCTAATATTCTTATTGCGTCTTTTATTGTTTCATCCATTTTAAAATAACTTTATGTATACTCCTGGATTTTCTTTGTCCACACTATATAGTGGAAAAGCCCGTGGGTTGTTTTGATCAATCAATTGACCATCAATGCTCATGGGTACAGGGAATACGTGTTTAACATTGTCATCTTCTATAAAGTCATGTGCAGTCATTAAATCTTGTACGATTTCTACACTATTACTAAAGTCAAATAACCTCTTACTATTTCTCACTTGGTGATATCCAATAATTATTGGATCACTTGTGTGAGCTTTCATTTTCATAAACTCTTCTCGTAAAGCATCAAATTGATTGGGTCTAGTAGGGTCTACATATCCTTTAACTTCTTTTTTACGAGAGTTAAACTTTTGTATTCCAATTGACCTAAGAAATTTATTAACGGTAGGGGAACTAAATATCCCTCTAGCTGTTTTTACTTTTGAGTTTTTTAATGAGGGAATGTTCCCTGGTACAAAAATCATGCTACATTTTTTTATAGTATTACCCCTACCGAAATAGGGGCATTACCTGGTTATTAATCATTACGACAATATTCGAACTTACTGTTACTTGGATTATAGCTAACACATTGTCTGTTTGCACGGAATTGCTCAAAAGCATCATTTCCATAACCTTCAAATTGTGTTCCACCAATACCAATCCAGAATGCTCTTTTGTCATATGTGTGACAACTGTCAAATCCATCTGTCACTATAACAGAATTGTTCTTGTTCTCACGTATTACATCCATTACTTTGTTAAAGTCAGTACCTCCTGATCTAGAAAATGCTAAGATAGAAATATCATTTACATTAGATATCTCGTATATCTGAGTATCAAAGAAATATAGGTTCTCTATTAAACCCATCTTCTTTAAAGTCATAGCTATACCTTTAGCAAGATTTATCATCTTAATACTTCTACCCTCGAATGTTTCATCACTAGTCATAGATCCAGAGCAGTCTAAAAATAAGTCAAACTTACCTTTATACTTCCTTGTATTGTTACCCATGTTTAGTATTTCTGCATTCTTAAATATAGGATTAAGAAACTCAAGACCAAATAAATCCTCACACTCCTCACATTCAAACAAATTCTCCTCAACAACACTATGTTTAGTAGAAAAGTAATTCTGTGATTCATTAAGAATCTTATCTAGAACGGTTCGGATACTATTCTTATTGAAATTTAATCCTTTAAGAATTTTTCTCAAATTGTCAACCTCATCTAAGAATTCAGGATTACCATCAGACAATTCATTTAAAGCATCTTTACTTAATTGTTGCTCTAAGTCTTTGATCTTTTTGTCAGCCTGTTCCTTAGCTTGGCTAATGTCCTTAGTGGCTTTTTCTAAAGCTTTGTTAACAGATTCTTCATACTGATCTCTTCTAACACTAGAACTTTCAGAACCTTTGCTAGCTCCTTGGTTACTACTATTATCTTGAGGTTGTCCATCTCCTTCACCTTCTTCTTGACCTTCTTTATTTCCTGATTGACCTTGTCCTTTTCCTTCTTCACCTTTACCCATCTCTCCTCCTTCATTTCCTTCTCCTTCTAATCCAGTAGGCTCTTCTCCTCTTTGCTTTTGTTCCTCTCTAATCTCATCATCAACTTTCTGAAGAGCTAATGCTAGCTCTCTTGTTAATATATTAGAAAACAAAGGTGAATCAGTAGTTACAACTTTAGTTAATGAATCATAAACCTTATCTACAACTTTATGCCTAATAGCATTAGTTTTATTTTTTGGTCTCTTCTTCACATCTGCGTTAACAAAGATACTGTAAATATCGTTTATTAGTGACTGAGATAACGTGCATTCTTTATTTGTCTTATCTTGAACGTAACTTTTAATACGTCTAAGCTTAAGAGATTCAAATGCGGTTACTCCCGGTATAACAACGTGCTCGTCTGCTCTAAATCCAAAATCTCCTGCCATGGAGTTTTTGTATATTCCGTAAGGATCATAGGAAGGAGCGGTAAAGCTCCCTCCTGTAAATCCTGTCTTTCTTCCGAATAAACTCATTATATAGCTTGAGTTTGTGATAATACTGACTCATCATCCTTCAAGAATTCTAACTTACCTTCCTCTTCAGAAAGTCTAGAAGCTATCTGCTCTGTGTCAGCTTCAGCAATAAGACCCAATCTTTTAGCAAGTTCGTAAGCCTCCTCAAATTTGTCATAAGCAGCATTGTACTCATCAGATGATACGCACATACCTATGGCGTCAATACGATCATATACTTCTCTAACCTGTGCAGGTACAAGATTCTTAGCAACATCTTTTGCTACACTCTTACCTACTAAAAGCTCAACAGTCTTAATCATACCTCTATTCTCGTCATAACCCCATACACACATAACATTCTTAATCAATGTTGGTAAGAATGATAATGCACGATCTGAAAGGTGTGAATGACAAGAATCTAAGATAGTCTTAATCTTGGAAAAATCTAAATCTATAGCATCTATATCAGCCTTTTCTGGTAAAGAAATGTTGTGATTCTGTCTGAATGTCTTACCACCCTTAGCATAGTACTTCATCATATCAGCAGGACTCAATCTCTTTACATCATGAGTGATTAGAAATCTATCCCAGAATGGTGAGTCTTTCTCATCGTCAGGGATTTCATTACACGTAGCAATAAAGTTAGTCCACTTACATGGTAACTTTTCTTTCCCGTTAAACAATACTCGCTCATTCATAACACCTAATAAACTATTTCTTAAAGATGCTGATGCTTTGTCAATCTCGTTGACAACAACAACTCTAGCTCTAGTCATAGGTGAATCTACTTTGTACTTGTTCTCTGTGGTTAATGCCTCTAAATCTACATTACCTTTAATTGCATTACTCTTTGTTCCTTCATCTGTTTCTAGAAGAAACAAATCTTCTCCTTTAAGTGTACCCAATGATGCTTTCGCAAAATCAATTACAGCAGCAGTCTTTGCTACACCTGGAGGTCCGATCAATAATATTGGAGTTCTTAAAGCCTCCCCTAGAGCCATTACTCTGAATGTTTCTAGTTTTTTCATCAAATTTGTATTAATTTTTCTTGTAATCATGGTGATTTTTATTTAATTGTTAATTGTTCTATTAATTGTTTTAATTGTTCTTTGCCAAATTTCTCTATATAGTCAGAAGGATCTTTCACTTGAGATCCATCCGGAATCTCTATTTGTGTAAATCCTGTCTGGGAAGCTAGTTTGGCACCAGCTATCCTACCTCTATTCTTATCGCTATCAAAGTCATTATCATACATTATGTAGATATTCTTAAACCTACCTCTAACCTCATCTATTACACTATCTTTAGGATTAACCCCTTCACTCTGTAAAGAGCATGATGTAATTACATTGGTTGGAAATAAACTCTTTATAACCATAGCATCCTTTCGACTACTTGTTATTATTAATGTTTCTCCATTTTGTGGAAGCTGTGTCCATAATTCCCATGTAGAATAGTCGTTATTATTAATCCATTTATTCTCTACGTCATAAGGACGATAGATTTTAAATGTCTGAATATTATCTTTCTCTTCTACAAATGCATAAGCATGGTCATTAGTTTTAGTACAGTATCCATTAATAAAGAAATGCGATATCGGATATACATTGCAGTATTCCAATTGCTCTTTTGTTAATCCATATTTATTGTTCCAATAATCTTTATCCTTTCTCGACCAATTTCTCGTGGTAACACTTATTCTAAGTCTCCCTTTATTTAGGGTTTTATTTGTTTTAGTGTACACTTGACCTTTTGGTAGGGAATGAATAGAATTAGGAATCTCAAACTGTGTAAGATTAAAGTCAGCAGCAACCTTATTGATTGCTTCAACTTTAGTTCTCAAATTAAATAATCTCATAACAAATACAAAGCAGTTGCCTACTTCTCCTGTTGCGAAATCTTTAAATAGTATAGTTTGATAGTCCTTACTATGAAACAAGCTAAATGATGGTGTAACGTCCTCACGAAAAGGACTACTAATTGGTTTGGTTGGCACTTCGCCACCCAAATAGTAGGCAAATATATCTAATTCATTTACACACGCTAATATTGAATTAGATGTGGGCAAATCCTTGTAATCTCTACTTTTACCAAAACTCATTTTTGTTGTTTTTAAAGGTTAAAAAACCCCCACATTGCTGTGAGGGTCTATTAAATTAATTATGCTATATATTATAGCCAGTCATCGTCACTCATGGTAACTGCATCTTCCGATGGTTCTGCCGAAGCAAAAGCATCAAATTGATTAGTGTTACTTGCGTTAACTTCACTAGGTGTAACCTGGTGCTCACGTAGACTTAAATCTAGTGGGCCAAAGTCTACATTACCAAAGGCTCCTGCGTCTTGTGAAGACTTAAGGTCTTTAAGTAAGTATTTGAATTTGTCAGCTCTAGTTCCAGAGATAACATACTGACGTAAAGTATTACGGTTAAAAGTGGTCTGCACCATTTTACCATCTCCTTTAGTCTTAACACCTAATAATACACCAATACTATTGTTTGTATTGTCGATGATACCTTTAAGAAGACTTACATCTCCTGTGAAAATCTTTTCCCACTCAGGCTTGTCGATACGTGCATAGCAATCTGACGGATCAGTTGCCTTACTTGGATCCCAAGGTAAGTTAAGTAAGTTAACTAGAAAGTTGATTAATTCAACTTCTCCACGCTTAGCTACTTTTACCCCATCTGCATTGTACCACTTCATGTTGTCAGGAAGTGTTTTAGTCTTAATAGCTTCTTCAGTCAACCAAGTGTCTTTACCAAATGAATTAATCACTTTGTATTTCCCACTTTGAGACTTATGGAATGTATCGGCTACATAAAACTGAATTTTCTCAGTTAATCCTTCTTCTTCATTAGTCAAATAGAAATCTAACCTAATTTGACGAGCTTTACGCTCACCCTCAGAATCTGTAACGGTAGTTTCACCGATATATTCTGGATCAAAGTTAAGCTCACGACCATAAATAGCCTCTAACTCTTCTTTTGTTGGGTTAATTCCTACTACTTTAAAATTGGCAGCACCAGTATGTAATTTTTTCACTGATCCTCCACCTGCACTTTGTTCTTTTCCGAATGCACTCATAATTTACTCTTGTATTTAAAATTTGGGGATCTTTTAAGGCGATCCCCTTTACCATATTACTTAATTAATTGTTCTTAGTTCCACTCAGACTCTTCCTCCTGTAATTGAACCTTTACATTTGCTGCAGCTTGAGCATGATCTTCTTCTTCTGTTACAACAGAATCTAAATCCCAGTCACTACCGGAGTCTTCTTCTTCAGTTTCTACTGCTACTTCTTCTTCTTCTACAACTTCGATAGCCTCAACTTCTTCGTTAAAGTCTTCAACATCCAATTCAGCATTAGCAACAGCTACTTCATTCTCTTCCATAAGAATGTTGTCAGCCGCCTCTTGTCTTGCAATTTCTGTTGTAACAGAATCCTGTACTTCGGCCATAGTCTTAGAACCACCATTAGTTTCTATAACAGGTTCTTGGCCAACTGGTACTAAAGCATGTGCCTCAATATCATTTGATGGGAACGCAGTTAAATAGAATTCAGCTGATTCACCGTCTTCATCAATATTTAAGAAAGAGTATACTTCTTTGCAAAAGAAAGATGAGGTAATTGCTTTACTTTTCTCTTTCGTATCTTCTCCATTTGCAACTCTATTCTTAGACGTCTTGTAAGAAACTACATTCTCTTGGTCAGCTGCAGGTATTAAACTTTTATTTGCTACTAAAACCTGACGGTTATCACCTTCAACAGAAGCAAATACTAATTCTTGTACATCTCCGTTATCAAGACCCAACAATTGTGATGCCTTAGTGTTAAATAATAATCTACGAGATTTTCTCGCTCCTTTGTTTGCCTCAACTGTTACTACAGGTCTATCAGCATATTTGTCTCCTGCAGATACTGCAGATAGTTGTTGTCCTAATCTTTTAGAACCAAAAATTATTGTATTCATTTTTTGTGTGTTTTTATTAATTGTTAATATTGGGAGGAATTTCACCTCCCTTGTTTTTTTAGCTAATAGGATTGTGCCCACCTATTAACAATTTCCAATAAGCCTTAAAGGCCTTTACTATTCTCATCATCCTTCTTCGAATAAACGAATTGCCTCTAATACTGCACTCATGTCATTTGGTACAATTTCACTATCAAACATTCCTGCAGGACTTTTAGCCATATTGGTAGTGTTGTTTTGTGTCATGAATCCGTAAGTAATATCATTACCTTTCTTCTCCACAATAGTCTCTAGTATAACACTAAACATTCCTTCAGGTTTAACAACGTCTTGGACTAACTTACCACCAGGTACGCCAAATACAGTTCTGTCAACACCATTAAAACTTTTAGTCTCAGTATGGGCCATAACTATTACAGTAAGGTCATCTCTAAGCCCATCAATAGATTTCAATGTCTTATAAACATTATCACCCATCTCAGTAAACTTAGTGTAACCTACAGTTTTAGCCTTGTCCATAAACTCGCCAATCATAGCATACGTAATAGTATCTATCACAACATACTTGATATCTTGTCTTTTGTTACTTACAAAAGCCATGGCAGCTCTAATCTTTTCCCAATCAGTAGTTTTTAAATAGTTACATGTATTAGGGTTAAATTTACCTGTTTCAGGATCCTTCATTAAATAGTTCTTCTTCCAACCTTTAAATGGTGGTGCTTTTTCGTCAGGACATATAATAAACGTTTCCTTCGGATTTATATTTGCTAAAGAGTAAGTTTTACCCGTACCACTATAGCCTGTTACTAAAATTTTATTTGCCATACTTTTCTATTTTTCATTGTTACTAATCGATTCTTTTTCTATCTCTGTTCTCACTTGCTCTGATATATCCTTCGCTACAAGAAATGCTATTTCTCTTTTTGAGAAACCATTTTCTATTATCTCAGTCAAAACAGCCATTGGATTTTCCGTAGATGGATCAACATTAAATGTCTCAAAAACACTTTCAAACTTTTGCTGAAATGGCTTCATCTCTAATCCACAAGCATCGAAATCATTATCTAGATTTGTTTTGTCAATTTCTGGGTATGCTACTTTACTCATTTTATTATTTTATTAATTATTATTACTTATACAAATATACGAAATTTAATCGACATATCCTTAGATAGTTACGAGATTTTTTGCACAATATTAAGTGCTCTCACTTTGTCAATCAAATCTTGTACTGTTCCGTCATTTTCTATTACATAGTCAAAATCACTATAGTCATCTAAAGCTGTTTCTGATGGGTGAGGGTTTACATCAATGGCTCTTGTACCATTATCTCTATTAACCCTAATAAGGATACCACCTTTATCTTTAATAATTTTAGCTTCATTAGGGAATCTAACATCTGTAATTATCCAATTAGGATAAACCCAAGAGCCTTTTATCTTTTTACCTACAGAACCTTTATAGTCAAATCCTAAAGGGTTATAATCAGCAAACAAAGCATTTACCCATATATTAGGGTGAATAATCTGTCTACCTGCTTCAGTACCTAAAAGTTGTAAGAGTTTACGAGGTGTTAATAAGAATGTCTCTATAAAATCAGTGTGATCCCATATTTCGTCACACATTTTTTCTGCCTCCTTTTTATCGCTAAAAAGATGTCTCTCAGTGTCATAACTAACCTGCCATATTCTCCACTCTTCCCCTAGTTCTTTATTCTTAAACTCTCTATCTTCTAGTTGACGTATATCACATCCTATTAAAACTGCTACTATCCATTTAATAGGATAAGCAAACTTTTTGTTTTCGTATTCTGTAATATGACATTCGTACATATAGTGCTCAAAACTGTTCCAATCATTTTCCACGGCAAGATAATTTATTATATCAAATAACAAATCTTTGCCGCTTCCAATTTTTCCTGATATCCCTATCAGATTATTACTTACCACCATGATGAGTAATATACTTTTTCTCCATTATTAAAGGCTCTTTCTGCTTCATCAAGAAACTTTAAATCTTCCTCTAGATAATAAGAGTAATGATCATAAGAATCACCACCAAAGAAGAATCCTTCTGTTTCTGGCAAATCCTTAGACACTATCATTTTGCGAAGTAATTTTATATCCTTCTTTTTAAGCCTTAAATTAACACAGTTAAAGTTATCGGCAAGTCTAATCTCTCCTTTTTGCAAACCTTTAGTTATCCATAAATCCTCCATAAAACCATGAAGTCTATTGTGTTTACGCCACTGAGCAATCTGAGTCATCTTTTTTTTACTCTGGCACGCACCTCTACGATACGCATACATATCTAATCCCATTTTTTGTTTTTTAAATTATTAATTATTTTATTTTCCAAAATTCTTACTCTTGGATGATCTTGGGGCTACAACTCTACCTAGAAGTCTATCTGCAGCATTATGAAACAAGACCATTTTGTCTGCCTCACTAGCTTTAGGTAATTCTCCAAATCTATTAGTTGCACCATCGAATAGGTAGTGAAAATACTTATTCGGAGCACCAAATCTGTTCTTTAGAACTTTTATTGCTCGGAATGTATCACGGAATCTTCGGATATCATAACCATGATAATCTTCAAATCCATACCTATCCGGTGAGTAAACACCTAATACTATTTTAGCATCACGCTGTATCTCCTTGTTGTTAGCAAAACCGGCCAATGATGGCTCAGTCTTTTTCTGAACACTTTCACCTTTGTTGGTAAATTGCTCTTTCTCACCCGACTGCTCTTGCTGTATCACATTAACAACAGCCCAATTCCAATGTTTCGTAACCTGCTTTAAAGCATAGTTAGTACTCCAGTGTGCCATGGTCTGATGCTGATTCATCATAGCTCCATCTTTCCTCTTCTCAGGGGTAAGCAAGCTTATGTGGTCAACAATAACAATAGTCATCTGATTCATATCGTCAGGAACATAATGAGAATAAACTTTGTGAACTTCCTTCTTGGTGGTTCCGTCACTTTTCTTCTTTATAAATGTCCTGTCTTCAAATACATGAGTACCATTCTTATCAGCATAATCACGACAGTATTTATATATACCTGTTGGATTATATACAGAATCTATTATCTCTACGTCCTTTAACAGCAATTCTATGTCTTCTATGTGCTCATCAATAAGATCAATCTTATCCTGCGGAAGAGATTTCTCTCTAAAACCCTGCAGTGTAAGTAAATCCATACTGATATTACATCTTGAAGATATAAAATTACATATCATTGTGTCAATAAATTCTTGTTCTGACTCCTCGAGTGCAAAGTAAAATATCTTAAGCTTTATATTATGCTTAAGAGCGTACTCTAAAGGTTCCCTAACATAGAGAGCTTTAGTAACCTGCGTTTTACCTACACCTGATGCAGCTGTTACCATCTGTATCATACCCGGAACTACTCCAGGTATTGATTCAGAAAGCTTAGGGTAATTTTCAAATGGAATACAGAATATTGATCCCGCAT
>Ga0208303_1000015_pt1 | contig 58813 bp, 78 predicted proteins | sample CB_VirMetaG_2_FD_184537 | JGI IMG/M metagenome (GOLD analysis project Ga0208303, IMG submission 184537) | Freshwater to marine saline gradient viral communities from Chesapeake Bay - CB_1504_2 Viral MetaG (SPAdes) (version 4) | ecosystem: Environmental > Aquatic > Marine > Coastal | place: USA... | reverse complement strand
AGGATCAGCAATATAGTTGAAGCGTTTAGGCTGAAGCTGTTTTACGATCTCAATCCCATCATCAACTGGTACGACATTTTCTTTTAGACGATAGTCTGATGATGTATCATAGAACGTTGTTGAACCGTTTGTGCGAATACTACCAACAAGCCCATTAGTATTGTAAAATCTCTGACGGTAAGTGTTAATGCTTGAATTTGTCCTACTGTCTAGCATCTGTCTACCGTCATTATCATTCAATGCAAGGCCGATAGTACCGCCCGAAATATCAGTTGAACCATTACTAGTCCCAAATGCAATTTGACCGGCTGTGGTAACAGTAAGCCTTGGATTACCATCACCATCTGACAAGACGATGTAGTTGTTTGAGGTGCGGATGTCTAAGCCGCCTTGGTTGCCGTCGTAGCGTCCAAGGATGGTGTTCTTTGAGCCTGTTGTAATTAGCCCACCAGAATCATACCCAATTGCCGTGTTGTATGTCCCCGTTGTTACAACTCCAAGTGTGAAGGTGCCGTATGCAGTATTATTACTACCTGTGGTGTTTGTGAGTAAAGCATTATAGCCAACTGCCGTGTTGTTAGATGCTGTGGTGTTTGCTCTTAAAGACTGAAATCCTACACCAGTGTTGTTAGATGAGGTTGAAGTCAAAAGAGCTTCATGTCCAACAGCTACGTTGGAAGTGCTAGTAGTATTTGTCGCTAAAGCGTTTTGACCTATAGCAACATTATTACTGCCCGTTGTAGTTGCTCCCGCAGCATTAAGACCAACAGCGACAACAGAATTAGCCGTAGTAATCGCATCACCTGCAAGGCCACCGATGAGGGTGTTGTTTACGCCGGTGGTTAATTGATCTCCTGCTAAACTGCCAACGGCTGTGTTGTATCCAGAGCCACTAGTGTTGTTGTAAAGCCTAAGGGCATTGAAACCTATTGCAACATTGTTCTCAGAGCCTGTGTTAGTGCTTAAAGAGTCATAACCGACTGCGGTGTTACCATCTGCGGTAGTGTTAGCGTCTAGGGCGCTTGTACCTACTGCTACGTTTCTGTCGCCTGTGGTGTTTGCGACCATAGCGTTATGGCCTACAGCAGTGTTGTTAGATGCTGTTGTGTTGTTGAAAAGAGTGTCCTGCCCTATTGCTACGTTAGTTGCCCCTGTAGTGTTTGAGCCTAAAGCGTTTACTGCAATGGCTACGTTAGAGCCACCTGTTGTGGTCGCCCCTAAAGCACTCACACCCAAAGCTACGTTATTATTGGCTGTAGTCATCGCATCACCTACAAGAGCACCGATGAGGGTGTTCTGAACGCCCGTGGTGACTGAAGTTCCCGCTACATGCCCGACAGCAGTATTGTAAGCATTAGTATTTGTCGCGAAGTTTTGAGATAACAAGGCGCTATGCCCAACTGCAACCGAACCAAACCCTTTAGTGTCACCACCTAATGAAGCGTAACCCAGCGAAACATTATAATTGCCTGTGGTTATTGCATCACCTGCAAGACCACCAATGAGAGTGTTTTGAACGCCTGTGGTGACTGAACCACCTGCATCTGCACCTACCGCAACGTTGTATGTATCTGTTGCACTAGTGAAGTTTTGAACCAGTAACGCATTACGCCCAATAGCAACTGAGTTACTTCCCAAAGTGTCTGAACTCAATGCTGCTTGACCGATAGCTACATTGTTATCCGCATCAGTAAGCGCATCACCCGCTAGACCACCAATGATGGTGTTCCTAACTCCCGTAGTGACTGAACCACCTGCATTGTATCCAACAGCAGTATTATAATTTGCAGCATCATTATTTTGAAGCCTTAATGCTTGAACGCCCACTGCTGTGCTTTGACCTCCAGTATCTTCTGTGGCTAAAGCCGAAAAACCTATGGCTACGTTGTCATCCCCTGTAGTCAAAGCCGTACCTGCTTCATCGCCCACAACCACGTTTTGATTGCCGCCAGAGGCTATGGAGTTACCTGCGTTGACACCAAATCGGACGTTGTTTGTTCCTGCTGATGGGGTAGATAACTCGCCGCCAACTGCTAAATTTCCAGCAAGTTCTAGGTCATCCATCTCATAGACAATAGCCCCTGATCCTGCACCATCGGTAGCTACAATCTTAGTTTGACCCGCAGCTATAATTACATTGGCACCAGAGCCTTGCGTAAGCGTCAAAGCGGCGGAAGTTTCGTTCCGCATGATCCATGTATGAGATAGCGTATTGGGGGCCAGTGTGACTGTACAAGCTGTACCACCACCCGTTAGGCGTAAGAAGGTAGACCTAAACTCGTCGGCTGTACCGTCTGCCATCGTAATAGTGTGTGTACTGGCGTTAGCTATGGCCTCTGCACCGACACCCATCGCGTTAGCAATAAGTTCTAAATTTGTGTTTGTACTCGTTCCCCAAGTACCCGCTTCATCGCCCGTGGCAATCTCTTTTAAGCGTAAATCATTAACGTAAGTTGCCATTTTATGCTACCTCTTCCCAATTAGGAGTCTGACTGTCTGATACATCAGACCATGTGGGAGTCTGACTGTCGTTTATATTAATCCAATTTGGGATCTGTGAATCATCTACTAGCCCCCAAACATTAAAAGCGCCTATCTCTCCAGCACCTGAAACCCCGATAAGTACTACCGTGGCTTTTGCATCTACCGTTACTGTACCAGCAGCGCCCGTACCTTCAACACCAGTCGGGACGAGTGTTTGTCCCAAACCGATTGTAACTGTGCCAACCGCTCCAGTACCAACAACACCAGTCGGGATAATAGCCGCGCCACCTGTGGCGATAACCGTTCCAACTGCGCCTGTACCCTCAACACCTGTGACATCGGTATTAGCTTCAGCATCGACTGTAACTGTTCCCGCCGCGCCTGTACCTTCAACTCCAGTGACCGATACGTTTGCGTTACCCGTTGCTGTAACTGTGCCAACCGCTCCAGTGCCAGCAACGCCAGATACACTGAAATTCGCATCGCCGGATATAGTAACCGTTCCGGCAGATCCAGTTCCTTCAACACCCGTGACAGAAACCGTGATTCCTGTACCTTCGATAATAGTGACTGTACCTGCCGCGCCCGTACCTGCAACGCCTGTGATAGATACGTTTGCATCCGCAACAACAGTGACTGTACCAACCGCACCAGACGCAGCAACGCCTGTGACCTCAACAGGATCTGCTTGACTCCACGGGCCTTCACCCCAAGTGCCTCTGCCCCATCCGTTAAGGTCTGCCACATAATACTCGCTATGCTATGCGAATAATCGCATTTGACGCATCTGCTGCGGGGAACTGAATAGTAAAGTCGCCTGCGGTAGAAGTCTTATCACCCCCAAACGCCAAGGAACAAACTGCTGGGTCACCAGAAGCTGTGTCATTGTAAATCAACGCGCCGTTAGCAGTGATTGTTGCGCTGGAAAACGTAAGATCGTCAAAGTCGGTAAGCGCCGTAGTGCCACTGCTAGATGGATTTACATTAGTCAACGCTGCACCCCCCGCACTGTATCCCGTGCCGCTTGCTTCGTTAGTAACCGAGTACGCAGTTGTAGCCGCACCTAATGTTGCTGAACTTGTATATAGCGCCAGCTTAAAGGTATTACCACCAGATGCTAAAAAGTTATGTTTTGCTTCCAACAATTCTTGCTTGAAAGAAGTACACATTGCCGTAGAAATAGCCATTATAGACTCCTAATTATGTCTGCCATATCTTTATGGCCTTGACGTTCAAATTCAGCGGTAAGGGTAGTCCTATCGCTCTTAATTGCTTCTTTAATATAGTGTAAAGCCGTGGCCTTGACCGCTTCTTTAAACTCTTCTGCCTGTTGAGCAATAGCAGGATGGCAATTACCACCAACGCTTACAACTCTGTCCGCTATTGTTTGCGCCCAAAACTCAGGGTCATGGCCTTTATTGGTTGTAGTCGTTACTAATACGTTACCAATCTCAAGTTTTGGAGCTTCAAAAAAAGCCACTTACGCACCTCTACTTATATCGTAACGGTATTCATCGATTGCGCCATACCCTTGCCCAAGGTTTTTCAATCCATTTATAGCTTGTATAAACCTTTGTTCATACTGAGCTGTTTCTTCAGGTATTTTAAGGAAAGTAGCTGCTTCAACTAATGTTCCATATAGTAAAGCATCCGGAGCATTTTCAGAAAGCCATGTTGTAGTGGATCCACTTGTTGTTGTTAAAGACGCAGGACGGTATTTATAGTGCAGCTCAAAACTATACGTTGTATCAGGGGTCGGCCCTAACATAAACGTATTGTCATCAAACTGAGCATAATATTTCGGAAGCCCTGTAGTAGCTGGATTAGGAGTGTAATCTCTAATAAAAGAAACGTGCTTTAATAGTAAAAATGTATAGACGTTACTAGAGATTACAGCGAGGCTATACGGGGCTAAAAAATCAGTAGGCATCGACAAATAAGTATTACCTGCTGTCGCACTACCTGTTACGTTTTTTCTAAAAACAGGAAGCTCAACAGTCTTTAAAATACGCTCTTCAGCTTCTTTAATAAAAGTATCTAAATCAGAAACAAATGTCGTTTCTGCAGTTTCCATGTAATCTTGAACAGTGGATTTTAAAGTTGCTAATGTAAAACTCATGTAATAACTACCTCAATAGTTCCAATATTTCCTGTAGCGAAAACGCTTTCAAAAGTTGTTCCTACCGGATCTACAAGATATAAAGGCTGTCCTCCAACGTCTACCCCAGAATCAGTTGTATTGCTTGGGCCTGTTGTTCTAACTAACCCTAACTGAGATTGCGGTAAAGGAACTTCAGGGCGAGCCTGACGCAGAGCTTGTGGATCAGTTATATGATACGGAGGAGTTAGCTGCGGGTGCTTTGGCTCATAACATTCGGAACAAACTTTAAAGCCAGTCCACTCCATTTTAAGCTGTAGGTATTTATACCTAAAGCCGCAACGGTCACATATACCGTAAGAAAACTTGCCTACAGCAAACGACATCAGACATATGTCCGTCTTGGAACTAATCTTAAAGAACTATCATCATCATACTTAATAGCATTTACTAGATTTTGTTCGTACAGTGGCTGGAGCAACCCTGCTTTTTCAGGGTTTTTCTTTAAGGCTAAATTAAAAGCTAATCCTGTAACTAAACAAGGTAAAAACCGACTCGGGACATCTACATCGTTTACAGATGCGTCAATATCTTGAATTCGTTTCCAACGATAAGAAATTAATTTATCTGTTGAATTTTCAGGAGCTGGCCAAACGTATAGTTTTGGAGTTATTGTTCTTTCAACATAATATTGTGTAACTCGTGCTTCTGTCAACTTATTTGGAACATCTAAATAAGTGCCACGGTCAATACGGTCAATCTGAAAATCAGTTTGAATTCCATTAGTTGTTCTACGAATAACTGCATCTAAAATATCTATATCATATTGATTTAAATCGTAGGTGGTCGTACCTTGAACTAAATCTAAAGATACTTGCTCTACTTCCCAAATTTGAATACCTCTATTAGACCAATCTGCAAACATAATGTTCATAGATCGTCTAGCAGTTACACCATCGTAACCTGTTCGATATTCTAACCCCGCTAACTCGTATGCTTCTTCAATTGCATCGGCAGCAGTAAGGGTAAATACTCTAGTACCAGAGGTAGCCATTAGCCGTAGTTCTTTATTAAATCAAGAACAATAACATAGGTATCGTTTGACGCAGCACCTAACGTAGTTAGGTTGATATCTCCGTTTTTACCTGAGCCAGCTGTATTAGATAGTCCTCCGAACTCACTAAAGTCCATGTGCCCATTGCTCGCTTCTGCTAAAGAAAGAGCAATTGTGTCGGTAGTAGCGTTCCAAAGAAGCTGTACCTGAGTAAACCCTGTTACAGAGTGAGCAACTTTTTCAATTCTAACACTTGAACAAGCAGTGCCATCCGCTCTAGGAACTAGAGAACTAACATCTATTTTTGTAACTGCTGCTTCGCCAGTACCGTCACTAAGGTTGGTTATCTGTATAATAGCCCTATGAGTACCGTCACTTAAAACAGTCGTACTAACTGCATCTGCCATATTTTATCTCCCATAAAGGGAAGAAACCTTCCCCTTAATTTAATTGTTATAATTCTTATGCGTCAGCAAAAGGAGTAACAATAGTTCCGGAGCCAAGCAATAGAGTGTTGTGTACAAGATAGCTCGCAGCATCAATCGCTGTTACCTGAACAACACTACCCACAAGACCGCCTTTCGTAGATCCGTTCAAAGTGATTACATCGTTAGATGCTGCAGGAATAAATGCTTTCTTCGAACCGTCATCTACAGCGACCATTACAGCACCTTTAAATTTGTCAGTGCCGTCGGTTAAAATATCCAAGTCTGTAGCAGCAGTTTCGATATAGAAAAAGAAAGACGCACCTACATTATTAACTTGGTCAGGAGACGTAGGATCAGTTGGGGCGGTAGTAACAATCGAGGGAAGTGTGAACTTTCCATCTGCATCATTACATAGCAAGATTTTACCTGCGTGAGCTGCAACAGTTAGCGAAGTGTCCGCAGTCAGGCTAAGAGTGGTGTTAACTCCTGCGTTTATAAAACCAGCTAAAGATTTAACTGGGCCAGAAAAAGTAGTCTGTGCCATCGGTATATACCTCTTACGAAAGGATTCGCCTTAGAGTCTTCGTAACGTCTGCTGAGCCAGTCGCTAAGGCTTTTTTTCTCAGATAGGGAGTTTATACTCCAGAAAAAGAAAAGGGGCAACAAGTGCCCCCCTCTTTTTTAGCATATCAGCAGGATTATGCGGCTCCAGGAGAACCGAAAATACCACGCCAATCACTAAAGCCGAAGCTATAGCGTTCTCTTGCTTTATAACGAACATTTCCGGTTTCGAAGTCACCTTCCATGTTAGTTGATACAGGAGATCGTACAAAATGCTTCAGACCGTTAGGCACGTCAGTCTTCAGGAAGAAGGCATCAGTATCTGTTAGATAATGATTAACCGTATATCCTTCAGGAACCATCCCCATATTACGGATCGCGTTAATATCGTTATCCGCAGTACCTACTCGCCCTTGTGTTTCCAAAAGACGATCTGCAACGAATTGCAGAGCAGATGGGATAATCAACTTACGGGCTTGAGCATTGATCTTTAGACCACGCTCATCTTCGAAAGCTGCAATATCAATCAACGCTTGTTCTAATGAAGTCTCATTCAAATCTGCGGCAGTTGCCAGCTCATTGCTTTGATCTTGATTACCGACCGTTGGGTGATCCGTTGCACATAGTTCTTTGCCGTCACCGCCTAGAAAAGAGTTACTAAACGCATTATTCAATACGTTAGCTGCTTTAATCTGCTTAGTTTGCATCATAGAACGAGCAAGTGCTCGTGTATAACGCGAGGACAAAGTGTCGTACAAATTATCTTCAATAGCTTCTTCAGTTAAAGAGAAAGCTAATGCGATAGTTTCATGCGAGTACCGTGCAGTAAAAGACTCTTGAGCAGTATCATAAGATACGCCAGAACCTTCAAACTTTACAGGTGCTTCACCGAAACCAGTAAGCATTACTTCTTCTTCGAAGGCTCTTTCAGAAGTCTCCGTATCGAAGATTTCTTCATGCTCTGGTGCATAGCGTTCATACTCTAAACCAAAGAGAGCGTGAAGGCCAGGAACAAGCTCTTTTACGAGTTGCGCTCTATTAATAGCCATTAGTTACTCTCCTTAAACAGCGAATATGTTGGTTGGGAATGAAAAGTAACCACGGGCGTTAGCACCGATTTCATTACTTGGCGAATCCACAAACCTATTCAACAACGCAATGCCGCTGCTAGTAGTTGCTGTTACACCTTCTTTGGAACGTCCATTGTTGGTGCTACCAGCAGTTGTGGTGATAGTATATTTACTACCAATGAAACTTACAGCAGGAGTACCCGCAGTAAATTGTGCTTCATACACGATAGCTGGGTCGGTATACACATACGCCTCTGCATCTGCAGAACCTAACGTAGCTACGCCAGCTGTCCACATATTAGAGTAAGTAGGTGTGCCGTCAGCGGCAGTGTAGAAAACGCCAGCAAAAACTCCACATGGAGCGCCTGTGGCAGTGCCTTGTACAACATACCCAGAAGAAAGAATGACTACATCTCCAGTGAAGATGGAAGCATTCGTTGCACTTGCAATACGCAATTTCTGGGGACGTATCGTACCACCGTAAAGATGGTAGGCTGGGGTGAACCCGTTAGGGGCATCAGTATTAGCCATGATTTAATCCTTTGAGGAAAATGATGAAATTTAATCAGCAGACGGTTTACGACTACCGAACTCTACTTTAGAGTCCCTGCGAATATCACTTTTTCTTAGTGGCATACGAGGGTCACTATCTCGCAGCAAATCATTGTCAACACCATAGAGTTGGTCCGCAGTTTTTCCGCTGAAATATGCGTTCCGCTCATCTACAGTCTCGTCAGGTATTTTTGCGAGAATTAGGCCACCTACTCCAATCACGCCAGCGTGTCGTCCTTCTTCAATAGTAGGAGCGTCAAAATCAGGATGATCTTCTGCTCTTACTGGCTCGAATCCTTCACGAATACGTTTAGACATATTTGCTCGGTCATCGTGGCCACGAACTTCTGCACGAACCCATCTGTGTTTATAGCCTGCAGGGGCATCAGGGGCGTCTAGCATTGATGGCGGTTGCCAAGGTTTGCGGCGGGTTGTTTTATCCCGTGTTTCAGCAGATCTGGAGGTGCGATCTGTCATTTTCATCTCCTATACAAATTTTGCGTACTCTTCAAGAGGCACACCGATACGTTTAGCTATTGCTATCTGTGATGGTGTGAGTTTAACACTGCGTGCTCCTTTTTTAACAGCTCCAGCACCACGGCTGGCTCCTGCTACGGCAGATTGCACGTTTTTCGTCTCATCGGCGAACTTTTGTGGAAAGAGGTCTCTCATTTCAGAATCTACCCGTTGATAATAATGAGCAGAACTAGGAGGAACCCCTTCCTTTATCAATTTTTGGTGAACGCCCATAGCAGCATATGTCATGCCTTCGTCTTCACCAAACCAGCTATTCTTTTCTGCCCATGCTTCTGCAGCGCGGTCAGGAGCAGCTGGTTGCAAATTTCTTTGCTGTGGCGCAGCAGGTTGAGACTGTTGAGGTCTGTTTTTCTGCTGTGCTATTAATCTTTGGGCATTTTGCGCTTCATAAGAAGTTTTAGCAACTGCTTCTGTAGCTAATGATATTGCTTCAGCATCGCCTAGTTGCTGAGCTTCAACTAAAGCGCGACGAGCGCGTTCTTTATCAGATTCAATTCTTTGGGCATATTCGTTAACTAACGTGGTATCTGACGATTGCAACTTACTTTGTAATGAGTTGTTATGTTCAGATAACTTCTTAGCGAATTCAACTGCTTCTTCTCTCTGACGTTCAGCTTCTCTCATACGATAAGTTAGCTTATCAATACGTTTTTGAACACCGTCGCTATAGTCTTCTAGCTCATCAGTGTTGCTTTTTTCAGGTGCAGACATATCGAAGTCTTGAGAAGACTCCTGTAATACATCAGCTTCCCGTGGATCTACTTCTTCATCTGGAAGTATAAGTTCAATTTCTTGAGACTCAGACATTTTATATCACCTTATTGCAGAATATCTTCTGGATTGTTTACAGTAGCTAAGATTTCATCGTCGTTTAAAAGACGCATATCGCCTCCGTCAATGTTAAATCTTGCTCCTGCGTAGCGACCAAATATTACCCAATCACCCTCTTCACACCACGGGCCTTCAGGAAATTTATTTGTATCGGAATAAGCATCTGGGCCTTTTCTTACAACAAGCCCAACTACGGTAGCTATCCGCTCTTTATCAAGAGTTTGTTTAGCTAACATAATGCCGCCTTTTGTTTTCTCCGGAGGAGTAAACGGGAGGATTAACATACGATAACCTGTAGGTTTTGGTAGTTTATCCGCATGAGATTCTAAATTCTCAGGAGTTATTGCCTCCTTTTTAGGTTCTAAAGGCGTATCAGAACCAAAATTTAAAACTCTGTTTGGGGTAGCACCTATGCTACTTAGGTCTATTTCATCAGTCGTCTTCGACATCTTCCATCCTTCCGTGCAGGGCAGTTATCTCTTGTTCAGCAAAATTAAGCCCCGAAATCTCACCAACTATTCGTTGATACTGAACAAAGTCTTGTGCGCCACCAGTGGCGAGTGTATGCGTGAGATCCGCTTGTCTCTCACGTAATTTGCGGAGTAAATACTCCGAATATTTCAAAAAATCCATTAGTTAATGTAGCTAGTAAAATCCAAACCTTTAGTAGCTGCACCAGTGCCTTTTGTTTTTACTTTCTTTCCTTCAAGGTTTACGGTTTTTTCTTTAAGCTCCGTAGCCTTAGCAAACCCTTCGTTAGAAGGTTCTGGAATAGATGGCATAACCCCTGCCTTTTGTTTCTTTGGCGAAGGATATGAAGTTTTATAATAAGAATGACTCATTTCTTTTTCTTTCCTGTTGCCCCGCCTCTTTTCATCATAGGCATTTTCTTAGAAGATTTTCCACCATTCATCATCTTCTTAGGCATCTTTTTGTTTGCTTTTTTTCCAGGCATTTTATTCTCCTTCAGAGTATAAATTATTAAACGTAATGTTCGGATCCATATAACTATCATCACATTCCGCACTATGAACGTGTTGACTAGGATAAAAGTCCGGTGCTCCTGAACCTGTCTCCCATAAAGCAGGGTTAGTCGCTCTTACACGATTATTAGGTAACGCTATAATATTACCCGTCCATTTCCCAGCATCCGTTAGCTGAATTACATGATTCTGCTTATGTTGTGCAGGATCGTCGGCAATATCATTACCTGTATAATCGACGGTAAACAAATACTTACCTGTATGAAACTCATTATCTATCTTACATAACCAAGGACTAGAAGATACGCGATCCATAACAATGGCTTCATGGTCTCGAGAACTACAATCCCAAGGTTGCGCTAAATGAGTAGCCATAGGTTCTGGCATTTCATCAAGAACTGCATCTGCAACTAAAGCGGTTATCGGCATCCTAGCCCACATCGCCCCACCATGAAGATTTTCAGAATCTTCTTCTTCATCCATTTCGTATCCAGTAAATACGACTTGGAAAGATAAACATCTATCAGGGATAGTATTTACCGCAATTGCTATCGCGTGTAAATACTCGCCATGGTATTTCAAGTGATTGTGTGTATATTCTTTTCTAACCCAGCAATTAAAGTGAGGAATATTGCTGATTAGATGGGGCATTTAGTCTTGTTCCCTTGATTCGCGAACTATCTTCGCAATATCTGTTAAATTAGAATCTACTTCACGATCGTCACGCATTTCGGCTTGTTGTAGCTCAGAGGCTACTCGTATATCTGTTTGCTGTTCTTGAGATTCAAGACGTTCTCTTTCAAGCTGTGCTTTACGCTCAGAATCTCTATCACGTTGCTTGAGTTTCTCAAGTTCTAGATCCATTTGTGCATCAAACATTTCGCGTGCAGGATCTCGTTGTTGTGCCGCTTGAGCTTGAGCTAATGCCTGTGCTTGACCAGTAATTTCCTGAGTTACCTGCGCAGCTGCCATAGCAATCTGACTTTCCATTTCTGGCGGTAACTGAGGCATTTGACCGTCTGGTCCAGGCTGTGGTAATTGCATACCTTGTTGACCCAGCATTTCTTCTACTTGCATACGATATTTAAGAGCTTGGTGCTCTTGTATATGTGCTTGTAACCCGCCCATAACTTGAGGGTTTTGCTGGTTTTGAGGATTTTGCATAAACGCAACGTGCGCTTGGATATGCGCATCGTGGTTTTGTTGTATAAACGCTTTTAACGGCATTGACATAACTGCATCCATATTTTCCTGAATAGGATCTTTAGGAGCAGGAGGAATATCTGGAATTAGAATATCGTCAATATCTTTAATATTTAACGCAATATACATTTTACGAAAGGCTTCTTTCATATTGTGTAACTGCGGTGCGCTTTGTGCCATTTGCAACTGGGTTTGCGCTAAAATAATACGTTGAGTCGTACTAAAGATATTAGGGTCACATACAGGGATAACGTCAACACTATTGTTAAAGTCTTCCGCAAATACTGTTTGCTGTGCACCTTGTACTTGGTAAGGATATTCAGGGGGTAAATACTCACCGAACAATCTCTTTAATATTTTAAATTCACTACGTTGTGCATAGTGCATACGTTTATGAATAGATGAAATAACTTTCTGGCCCTTTTCTAAAAGAGCGACAGTAGTTCCTACAGGAGCTTCGCTATTACCGTCTCCAGTATTTTGTTCCATAACGGAAGCAAAACGCTGACCAGATTCAACAAGTAATCCTAACAAATTTGCTAAAGTAGGGCTTGGTTCTTTATAGGGCAACGGCATAAAGGAATCACGTATGGTTCCTCCTGGAGTATCAACGTCTCTCCATTCTCCTGGCTGTACAGGATCATCAGATCTTTGGATATTTAATCCCCGAGCTTTAAAACCAGCCGGTAAATTAGCTAAAGTTCCTGCATCAATTAACTGACGTAAAATAGCTGTCGAAGATCTAGTAACTCCTCCAATCATATGGATTAAACCAAATCCATAAAACCCTAATCCTGGAAGAAATTTAAAATGCGTAAAGTATTCAATCTTTTTACGCATAGGATCGTTTTCAAGATAGTTACGTCTAATCGCTAATACATCGTTTGTATCTTTACAAATAGTTACAATATACGGTAACGCTAACCCTGTCGGTTCACCTTCACTATCTGTATGCTCAAAACCTTCAATATCTAATTCAACATGACATTCAAGTAACGTATAATCTTCTTGTTCCCCTGTTCGGGTAACACCGTCAATCTCATTTATTTTAGATTGAACCGAATCATCTCCGTCGTTATACATCGGAGCGTTCATATCAGTATCTAAATAAAACCCGCTCAACTGTAGTTTACGCAAATCGTTTTCAGTCATAGACATACGATGCGTTATACGAGGAGACGTATGTAAATCTGTTGCGCTATACGGGACTACTAAATCTTCTGATCTAATAAATCGGGAAACAATCCTACCCATCGCAGGGTCGAAATAACATTTTTTAAATGTAGAACCAGATAAGGGTAAATAGAACAGCATTTGATCCATTTCTGGATCGTACTCTTCCATCTTATACATAAGCTGGTAATTCATAAAATCCTTTACACGATTAGCTTGCATCGCTTTAGGATCATTAGACGCGCCCATAACTTTCGTATCTACTGGGCCATTAGCAGGAAGCAGCTCTTTATAGGCTTGAGCTTGGAAATGGGTAACAGCTTCTGCTAACAAAGGGTGGTAAACTCCACTGGCCCCTTCAAAAGGTTCGCTTCTAGCATCGTTTTGAATACCTAAAAGTTCTAAACCATCTTTAAAAGTTTCGTACCAATCGCTTCTAGAGTCTAAATCGTTTTCGAAACTACTAGATAGCTCTGAAGAAATAGAAGATAACGTAGAACGGTCTAAATACTCCGCTAAATTTTCATTAAACGGAATATTGTCTTCCATTTCTAACATAGAAGGGTCTACAAGATTATCTTCCTCGTCAAAAAGGATTTCTATCTCTTCTTCGCCTTCATATTCTTCTGGAATTTGTATTTCAGCCATGGTTCGCCACGATACTCTTATTTTTTGGAAGGGTAAATTAGTAATATGCCCTTATTTTAGGATAATACTCTTCTTCTTCGGCATAATCGCCGTCTAATCGCAAAAACCCGCCATTTCTAAAGCGCATTAACGCTAATGTCGTAGCATCGACGCAATCATCGTTCTCTCCGTTAGGAAAATCCGCAATTTCGTCTACTAATTCCTGTCCCCAATTAGTTTCAGGAACCCAAACGCGACCTTCTTGGAAAATCGCACTTACTGTATTTAATCTAGCGATTTTATCCTGACCTTTGCTCGGTGAAAAGGTATTTATTGGAATACCTTGCCGCCTTAACTCTTGTGTTAACGGTATACCTGACGCTTTTGTTTCAATAATTACTGAATCAGGCTCCCAATACTCGTATAACCGCATCGCTTCGCGCTTTAATTCAGGGAAATCTAACCGTTCTTTAACACAATCTAATAAAACTAGGTGCGCGTCCTTACCAGAGTACATCTCATCGTTAATTTTACCCTCCGGATAGAAAACACCCCACGTTGTTATCGCACTATAATCAGCTCTTTCTGATTTTAAAAACGCTGTATCGTAACTTTGTATCAAATAATCACACGAAGGAGGGTCATCGTTAGGCCATCGCTTAATCCACTCTTTCGGAACGATAGATATACCCTCACCTGTAGGCCGCTGCATATATTGCGCTGCCCATTTAGACGGGGGAATCGACGCTTTAGTCGCTTCTAATTCTTCTAACGGCCAAAATTCAGGCCATAACGGTTTACCTGACGGTAATATAGCTGGGAATTCAATTAACTCCCACTTATCGCCGCCCTTTTGCTCCGTCATCTTTTTTAATAACTTACCCGTTACGTCTTTTTTACCCCAGCGAGTCATTACGATAACTATCGCACCTCCTGGCTGTAAACGCTGACGAGGCCCAGTTTGATACCATTCGTAAGCCTCCTCTAACGCTTTATCAGAAAACGCATCTTGCTCAGAATGAGGGTCATCAATAATACATAAATCAGCACCACGTCCCGCGAGTGCACCACCAATACCCGCCGCATAATACTGACCGCCCTGAGAAGTACTCCATTTACCCGCGCTTCGTGAATCGGCCTTTAATTCAGTAGCAGGAAATATCTCTGCGTATTCTTCGCTTTCTAATAAGTCACGAACTCTACGACCGAAATTAATCGCAAGGTCAGCGGTGTGCGTTGCTTCAATAATTTTTAATTTAGGACGCTTACCTAATAAATAGGCAGGGAATAAATATGACGCGAATTCGGATTTCGTATGTCGCGGGGGCATATTAATTATTAGACGTTTAGATTCACCACTAGCTATTTTATCAAACGCTTCGGCCATCTTTTTATGATGCGCACCTGCAATAAATTCAGGCCATATCGCTTTAACGAAATCGTAAAACGAAGCCATAGACTCTTCACGCTTTTCACGCTTTTCTAATTCTTCTAAAAGTATTGTAAATTCTTTCGCTTCTTCTTTAGAAAGATGCGAAAGGTCTACACTTCGTAATTGCTCTAGTGGTGTACTCAACGGCGTCTAAGTTGATTAAGGCGTTCAGAAGTAATTGGGCCACCGTTAGCTTTCGACTGAGGACCAAAAACTATAGCTTCTTCTCTTTCTCTATCTGCTTGTTCTTCTGCTTTACGTTCTGCTCTAAGTTCTTTACGCGCTTTTATATTTCTCAATAATTTTACAGGATTAACAGGGAGTATATCTAACCCTTCTACTAATTTTTCTAAACCTTCAGCTTCTTTTACATCTTTTAAAGCATTAATTTGTGCGATTATTGGAAGGTTACTTACAAACCCTTCTCCTATAGATTGAGCAGTGCTAGTACCACCACCTTCTTCAAACTTTTTTGCAGTAACGGCACCACCCATAGCCATTGTTTGTATTTGATTCGCGGTTGCTGGAACCATTCCCGCATCAGGCATACTTTCCATTTGGTCAGCTAATTGCATACCAACCTGCTGTATCTGGGGATTCGGGTCTTGCATCATCCCCATTATTTGAGGAACACCAAAATAATATACGTCCTCCGGTGTACCTACCGCGCCACCCGAAGCAGCATACTGAGTTTCTTGCGCTCCTAATCCCATTAACTCTGGAGATTGCATTAATAACATTAACTCTTCTTCAGAAATATCCCCCATCGGATTCTGTCCTGCTTCTCCAGGAATAGGAACTTCTTCTCCTGCAGCTTGTGCTTCATAATCCATCGCGGCTAACGCTTCTTCTAATCCAACCGCTTGTGTACCTTGAACATCTTCCGCAACAACTTCGCCTACGTTAGAAATACTAGGAGCAGAACCTTCAATTAACGCTTGAGTCTGAGCATTTTCTTCTGCTCTTTTTTGAGCTTTACGGGATTGTTTTGCGTTGTAAGCGGTAGTGCCTACCGCTGTAACTACAGATGCTATTGCGACGAAAGCCATTACTTAATATCCTCGAAATTGTCTACCACAAGTAAATTTTCCATAGCTTTTACATCTCGTATGTTTTCTGGGTTTGGGTGCACGGTAATAATCGTTGTATCTTCTAAAAAATATAAAGCCCGTTTTGTATGCGCGGGTGTGTTCATAATCGCGAAATCTTTATAAACATCAATCCGTTCTTCGTCTTGCATCGTAGATATTACTCTACAATGCCCCGCTGCTAGTATCGTCATATGTTCGTGTAAATGAACTTGGCTTACGACTACCGAACCTTTTACCCCGTAATACGCTCGCATATAAATTCCAGGAGCAAAATGATGTGTATTAATATATGGCGAAGGCGCATCAGGATTATTCCTTGCTAACGTAGTAACAAGCTCTTGGATCCCTGCAATCTTTGCTTTCTGTATATCTAATACAGCATTACTCATTTATATGATTTACCGTAATAACCCTTCATATAATTTAATCCACCGCCATTAGCTTTTTTAGCTGTTTTCGCAGACTCCCTAAAATTAGCCGCCGTCGGTGCGCCCTTTTCACCCTTCTTTCTCATACGCTCACCAGACCCCGCCGCTATACGCTTACGCTTGGCATTTATATTTGCGTACAATCCTGGACGTCCACCACTAGCCATTCTATCAGGATCTATATCCCGTAACCGCTCTACTTCTGCTTTTTGTACTCTTTTTGCACGATCCGCATCAGCTAATCTCGCTATAGTATCTTCTTCAAAAATCTGCCTACGAAGTAACGCTTCTTGATCTGATTGGTCGCCTAATTCCTGTTTAAGAGAACCAAGCCCCCGTTGTCTTTCCTGCTGAATATCAGAAAAACCTTTATCTAAATCCTTCATACGACTAGAAAGCCCCGTGTAATCAGAAGGCGAATTACTATCCATCCGTTTACCCGCAGCAATTATTTCTTCTATTAATTCTTTAAAAGTTTTACCCTTACCGCCACCGCCTAATGCGCCTAACGCTAATCCCATTTCAGGGCCAACTATTGATTCTAATCCTGGAGTAGTACTTAATTCTAAAGTGAAACCCTCTGTTTCCATCGGACGAGAAATATCTCTTAAACTTTCCTGAGTACCTAAATTCGTACCCTCAAACGCCCTTAATAACTCTGGAAGATTATTCATTATATCCTCGCCAAGAACCATATCTCCTGTTCCTCGCATTAATGACATTAATCCGAAACCGCCGCCGTTAACTTCTTCGTCGTAAACCGCTTGCATATCTTCCATTACCATTTCACCTTATCGGCCCAATAAGCTGCACTCATTTTGCCCTTTTTAATATTCTTTCCATGACGTGCCTTAAAACTCTTACGCCGCGCTTTTTGCTTCGCCGACTCTCCCTTTTTAGGCTTACCCGCAGTTTTTACACCCTGCTGCCCAAAACGAATCGTCTTAATTTTATCCCCTTCCTTCGCTACAACAACGTGCGATTTTTTAGGATGACTAGGGGTACGCTTCGGTTTGTTATACCCCGAAACACCCGCCCTAGCTAATCGTGAATCTTTTTCTGCCATCCGCGAATCCTAACTCCAGAAATCTACTCATACAAGGCTTCTTTACGAACAATCTTTCCACCCTCTAAATAATACCTCCGGCAAATATTATATACATTTCCTGGAATTATCCCCGTAGCTAACGAAATTTCAGCTCTACGCTCACCTCGCTCAACACGTCCCAATACCTCCTGAATAACTTCGTCCGGAATTTTTCTTTCCGTTATCGTCCTATGCAAACGATTTTTCGGAATAAAACGATCACCCATCGAACCCTGTACACGAATCGATGCTAAAAACTTACTACTCAAAATATAACTCCCGAAAATTTTTTCATACGAAAATTTTGCGAAAAATTTTTAAAAAATGAAATGGTATTAATCCGTAGTAAATAAATCGCAAACTATGAGGCAGGAACCAAGTGGGCGGGCGGGGGGGAGGCGCAGCGCGCCAAAGGGGGGTATACCCCCTTGCGCTAACCGTTAGGTTATGCGGCAGGGCTAACCGTTAGGTTAAGTGGTGAGCGCCCCTTAGTTAAACTGTTAGCTAACAGATAAAAAAAGGGGCGGTGATTAGCCGCCCCTTAGTTAGTTAGTTACTTGACGCGTTTGAACATTGCAAACGAGAAGTTTATGCCTTCACCTACAACGTCACGCATCTTTTGATTGCCGCGAGCTTTTGGCCAAGGGCCACCTAACAGCATGGGTAAGTAGGTTTCTACTACTGTGTTAGTAGTGGACTTATTAACCAATGACTCAGCTATAATAGCTGCGGTAGCTTCATCAATAACAATCTGATCATTATCATCTAAGCGTGAGATCATGCCTTGGGCTAACTTGCCCGCTTGCTTAGTCATAACATCGAACAGTTTAGACCAGCGTGGGTCATCTATATTAGCTACTGTATAAGTACCTACTAGGTTAGCGGAACCACCAGTAACGTATACCTTAGCAGTTGCTTTCTGCTTGAGCTTTTGTAGTGGACTTAACTCTTCCTTAAAGCTTGAACCTGCCTTGTCTAGTGCTTCCTTAGCTTCGCGTGCTGTTTGCTCTGGTGCTTGTGTTTTTGTCTTAGTGTTCATAATAGTTTACCTATAAGCCGGTGCGATATGCGCCGGATTGAGTAAACTATAGGCTTATATGGTTAATTGGTCAAGCACTAAATAAACTATATTCTCTAACCACTATTTAGTTATTTAGGCTAATTAGTCTGTCGTCACTTAACAAAATAGTTAGATTACCTCGCCCTGGGCAATGACGCGCCTTAACTAAATGGTTAGCACATAACCAAACTGTTTCTTTAAGGGGCGCGGCTTAACAAATTCGTTAGCACGAATCCTAACTGTTTCCATCAGTCGCGGCTAATCCCAACCGTTTCGCTCAACCGCTCCGTCAATCCGTCCCTCGCTGGCTCGCCGTCCGTGAATCGTGGTGGGTGGGTGGGTGCGGCCACCGTCGCTGGTTCAATGGCTCGATCGATCGATCGATCAGTCGATCCCTCGATCAACTAATACTGGTTCTCGATCAGTCGATCCGTCGGTCGATCCGATTCGATTCGTAATCCTTCCCTCGATCGTTTGCGGTACGCGCTTCGTGATCAAAGCTCCGAGTCGATCGATCAGCTGATCCTTGGATAGTCCGTCGATCTTAGCGGTCAAAACCTCGCGTCGATCGATGTACAACCCGCCGACCTTGCCTCGATGGATCTCGGCTGTAATGGCTGCGTTAATCTGTCCGGACTCGCGTGCCTCTTCCCTCAAGTCATGAAGCGCGGATAGGTGTCCCTCCATAGAAACTCTATCCCTCTCTGCCTCCTTGATTTCCTGGTCGATCAGATAGTTTCGGAGTAACGGGTTGTGGTTCAGTAAGACGCTGCCTTGTCGTTTGGCTGCTGCTCGATTCTTCGTATACCCTGCTTTAACGGCTGCTTCGGTAGCGTTTTGGCCTTTTAAATACTCTCTGGCGAACTTCTTTTGCTTTGGGTTTAGCGGTTGCCATCTCTTACCATCCGAGTCGATATAGCCCATGCCGTCGTCTGATGGTGTTAGCGGAGTGTACTGTAGGTCTTTCATTCAATGGATCCGAGCGGTTTCGATGAGAGAACTATATTCTAAAATAAATAAAATAATAAAGAATAAAAAGATTTCGCTCGCGGCCTCTCTACTCTATTCACTGTTTCAGTTTCAATAACTAATACGTTTTCTATTACTTTCTCTCAACACTCAACACGGCCCCCGACTCTCGGTCTATAGAGCTTTTTTCACTCACTCTATTACTTCTATTACTTTATTGCTCTTCTAAGTTAAAAAAATAAAAAAAAGTTTTTTTTCTAAATAGACAATATACGCAATATCTCTAATCTTTTTAATAGGTATAAAAAAGCCCGCTCGAGGCGGGCTTAATCAAATCGCGGTTTTGTTAAAAACGAATCAGCCCGTCGATGTTTATTCGGTCTGCATCGCGCACTGGGTTCCACAATTCACTGCGGTTTTCTTTTTCTTGACGTAGTCGATGGCGAAGAACCATGCACTGTCCTGCTTGCTTTTCTCGGAAAACCCGAATTTTGTGGTTAGGCGTTCTTTCTGCTGATTGATCAAAGCCATCTTCAGCAAACCGTGCCAGTTTGGTCATCACTTCAACTTGCTCGTCGGTCAGGTTGCTCAAGTCCATCTCGGCGATTGTATTTCTTGGTTCCATATCTGTTCCTTAAAAGTGGTCTAAGTCTTTTTCGCGTCGTTCCCAATCGTCACGGTTCAAATGACCGTGGGGGTTTAAATAATCGCGCTCGTCAATCTCGCAATTATCACCGTCGTTCATTAAGGCGTAATACTTCACTTCCAGTGGCTCTGATGCGCAAGTACTCGTCCTAATTAACATCGCTGGGCTAAAGTATTCGATCTTTACGTTTTCATCTGCCCAGCGTGCAAATGTTTGCGACTTATCCAGTCGCGTTGGGTAATAATGTTCGTATAGTAATCGGTACATATTTGACCAATCCGTTTCGATAATCTCTTTCGTTAATAGTGTCATACCTTTCTCCTTTCTAGGGTAAATGCCCTCGTAAGGGCGGGTAAGTTAAACAATCTTTCGTAAGTATGCTTCGCAATGGCTATCACATATCCAACCAATCATTCGCGTACTTTTCGTAACGGGGTCGTTAAACATAAATATCGACCAAACTTGTGGTTCGGTCTCTTCTTCTTCGGAACACCATTGGGTCACTGGGATGTATTCGCTGTTTTCTGGCATATAATAATGTTCTTGTCCGTCGTCTTCTAAATTACGCAATTCTACACAAGCGTCCATGCCTTCGTTTCGCGTAGCTTTCGTAAGTATTGCGACTAACTCGGGGCTAAACCTTTTTTCGGTGGTAAAGCCTTCGGTCATAATATGGTTTACGGTATATTCTTCTAATCGTAAGTCTTGCATTTTTCTTTCCTTTCTATCTTTCTAGTTAAAAATCCTACGCCCGTAAGGGCGCGGTTAAGCTAATTATAACCCCCGATAAAAGGACGGTAAAGCACTAAGCCGAGAGTCGCGAGTTTTCTGCGTCTATCAGGTTGTGGAATACTTTCCAAAGGTGCGCTAATTCTCGTTGCGGCAGTTCTAATTCTATTTCGCAAGCGCGGCTATGCCACTTTTCTTCTGCTTTAAGGTGTTTGGAATATTCGGAACCCATCGTAGTCTCGTCATCTTCGAGTCGAGCTGCGCAGTCAACGTGAAAGTCTACTCTGCGATGTGCTTCGCAGTATTTTGTAACTAACTGCTGATATTTTGGGTTAATCGCGATAACTTGTTTCGCGGGTTTTAAATAAGTTTCTAGGTTAATATCCACTAGTATCCCCCTTGTCTTTCGTTCAGTGCTATTTCTAATAATTCTTCAAAATCTCTGACATCGTTGTTATTGTTAAGTAATAGCGTATCGCCTCCGTTATCTATAATCCAGATCTCATCGTGAAACTCTACAACGCTTTCGTCTTCTGTTTCTACGTCGATATCTAGTCGTACTAATAACGCTTGTCCGACATGGTCGATCACTGTATGTTTTTGCGCCCAGAGTTCGAATGTATCTTCCGACGGTCTAAATTGCCAAAACTGTTCTCGAGCAATGCGGAATAAATTGTTGTAATCGATCATCTGACCTCCTTTCTAAATATGTACTTGGTATGTTTGTGTAGCTGCGTGCCATACGGGTGTCGTCGGTCGTACTTCTCCGAACAATTCGGTATCCGACCATTCAGGTGCTGGATTCATTTCTAAATAATCTTCGTGCATATCGTTAGGGAAGATCTTTTCGAATGTTGTGTAATACATCGGATTGCGTTTCCCGTTCCACGGTTCACAGTCGTATCGCAAATCGTCGCGTACCGTCGTAGCGTAATTAAAGTGCAGCTGTATCAGGTATCTATTATTAATCGGCTCGACCCACCATGGTTTTCTAATCGTGGCAATCACGTCAGGGTAGTTGTTTCGGTAAAGTACAATCCAGCATTGGTTGTCGATCAGTCGTTTGGGGTTTACGTTCCACGGGCCAGTCGACATCATTTTGGCGTTATCGATCCTAGTTTTATCTAGGTTTTTCGAGTAGCCGTCTGTTCGTATAGCTAATACGTTAGTCATAAATTCTCCTTTCTAAGTAAACGCCCCCGTAGGGGCGGTAAATCTAGCAGCCTATCAATCCGATATCCCATCGGCGTATTTCGTAAGGGGTCACATCGTGGTAAGTCCATACGTCAATCTGGTAAACTCTAATAGGTTCTCCGTTCCCTACGTCAATCTTAAAAATCCATATTTCGTTAACTACTGTTTCGAACTTATGTTTTTCTAAATCTGTTACCCGTAAATCTTTTTCGAGTAACTCGTATAGTTCTTCATAATCGGGTAGTTCGTTCGAATTAACTTTATAAGCACCTTTCTTAAAATGCTGAATCTCTTCAGATCCTGGGTAACTTAATTCTTCCCAGTTATCGTTTTCGGTAAAATAATCTAATAGGTTTTCTATTTGGATATTTTGCATTTTTCGTTCCTTTCTATCTTTCTAATGGTTAAAAATCCCGCGCCCGTAGGCGGCGCGGTAAAGGCTATTATAAAACGCGATTACGCGACGGTAAAGCACTAAGCGGGGAATAGTTCTTCTTCGAGTCGGTCCACTGTTCCTGAGTCGTCGTGGTTCCAGCGAGATCGTAATTGTTTATAAATTGTTATTTGGCATTTAAGTGTTTGTTTTTCAAACGCATCACTAAATTCAAATGCGTTAGCTGCGACGCATATATCGGTATTCAAATCTGTTAAGATTTTGCTACGCGCTACATCGCTAGGTGTCCAGCCTGTTTCATTTCTCATATTATCTTCCTATATGTTTGATATCTGAATGGGGAATAACTTGGTACGCGCCTTTGTTATACGCTGGGGCAATCGTTACGTTAACCGCTGGACGCGACTCGCGTTTACTAGTGCAATCCATCGTTACAGGTCGAGACGGGTACTTTTCTCGATGGTCGTCGATCCGAGGGACAGTCGATATCTCTCGGAAGGGTCGAGTATAAACTCGACCGCGACCTAGTGGTTTATAACGCTTAGGCACCTTGGTGGTACTCGTCGGCGTAATCAGACTCGCATCGATCATCGTCGATATCGTCGACGGATAATCTAGCGGGGGTTACTTTTACTTTATCTAGCAATACTGTCATATCGTAAGTAAGCTCGTGAATGTGGTGACCTAAATGCTTTTCTCTAACATCCCAATCGTGTGCTTGGTGCTTTTCTACTATCAACCGATCGCGTAACGCGGTAGTACGTTCGATATGTATTTGGTCGTCGATCAGCGCGTGGTTAGCGGCTGCATCGGAGCGGTAAGCTACGCGGTCAGGGATAGGGTCAGCGCGTAAATTCCACGCTGCGTAAGTTTTCGCTAACGTAACAATTTCAGGGAACTGGTCAATCGCTTCGTTAGGTATTGAACCGCCTATCGTAAGTAATTCTACGTGGGCATCTTTCATAAGGTCGTGTAACCTACGCGCTAAATGGCTACTAAAGCCAATATGCTCGAACTGCTCTCGTATTACTCGATACTCTGTATCGTGTGCATCAAACTGATGATTCATAACATTCTCTCTTTCTAGTTTAAAATCCGCGCCCGTAAGCGCGGCGTTATTAGTACTTTACTAAGGATTACGCCGATAGTAAAGCACTAAACCCGAGTACCGAAGAGTAAACCAAGAAACCATCTAGTGTTACTTAATTTCTGGCGTTCTTCTTCGGTGCGTATTTCTTCAAGTACGGCGGATAGTTCTTCAAATGCCTTAGTACTTTCGGCATTTTCAGCTAAAACCAGCAGAGTTTCTAAACTCTGCCGACTTATCGTACTCATCGGTTTAACCCGTAAATTTCGACAACGAATTTATCATCGTTATCGTTAATAATAATTTCGTGGTCAAGGCCAAGTGAGTGTTGTAAAAAATGCTCGACGCTTTGTATCGCGTCACATCGTCTACAATCGAGATGAACGAGATACGGTTGGTTTGTATCTTCGTCGATATCGGTTATTTGTTTCGATTCTGCTCCGCATTCGTTACAGGGGGGGAATATATCCCCTCCTTCTATTTCTTCGATACGTTTAGCATCGTCGAGTTCTCTTGCTCGATCAATATTCATTGAACCTCCTAAAGCTGGTGATAACCAGCTTGTTTTAATCGTTCAGGGATAACTCTAACTGCGTTACACGTTGCACAACAGCCGCCTTCTTCTGCTAGGGGGCTAGGGTTATGGCCTTTAGTCCAAAATACTTTACCTTCGGGGGTTTTTTGTATTTCGATATCGCCGTCACACAATACACAAGTTTCGTTTGCATAAAACCGCTCTAGTTTTCGTGGGTCTACCCTATCTTCAGGGTTTCTAAGAGGGTTGTCTGCAACATTTAAGTTTTTAACTGTAACAACTAAACCTCGTTGTTCTTTTACAGCGTCGATATAAGTACCAACGTCGATATCTTCTTCGAGATAAACTTTTTCGCCGTCTCGATAACTCCAATTAGTTATACGTTTTGCAATGCCGAGGTCAATTAGTTCTTCATATGTAACTTCTAACCAGCCGTGTCCGGAATCAAAATAAAAGTTCCGTAAAATTTCTGGGGGTATTACAGTGTCGAGCATTTCGTTGCATTGCAACATATCTTTTACGTCGTTTGTAGACATATATGCAACCATTCTTAAAATCAAACCGTCTTTATCGATCAAGCCTTCTTCTACTTTTTCAAGTAACTGCTCTCTAATATCTACTGTCATATCGTTCTCCTTTCTAATAAAAATAAGTCTGGTAGATGGTTTAATTGGCGATTATATTCAAACATCGGAGGATCGCACTTCATTAAACCTCTTTCTCTAGTTAACTAACGAGGTTGATAGAGTATGTAAACTCCCATACTCCTCCCGTCAGCAGGAAACCCCCCTGACGCTACCAGCCGCCTGAGTATTATGCCCTCCTTGTTTATTTAGACCATACTTCATCTTGTAAGCGTATCCACATACTCGTTGTGATTTCTGGCATTTGTTTATAAAGGACTTTATGTTGGTCACAATTTAAACAATCTATTGTTGCGTAACCTTTTACTTCTCCCTGAGCTTTCCAGGATCTACAATCATCGTTATAACAAAGCTGTATTTCAGCTGGAAGCGATTCTTGTATTGCGTCTAATTGATCAGTTTGTTCGTCATAAAAGTCTTTAAATACGTCTTCTAAAAAGTCTTGTTCGGTATTAAACTTACTACGAAACTCTTTAGAATACTCTTTTTCAACACCTTCGTAGATAACTGCTGTTATAACTTCGTTAGGGTCTTCGGTATATCTGCTATACGTCGAAGCACCGTAAGCTCCTTCAAGAAAATGGTCTAATGTATTTGAGGTCATCATATCTTTCTCCTTTCTATGGAAGCGCGGGTAGCGCCTATTTATAAATAGTACCCGCGACTTTTAGCATAGTAAAGCACTAAGCCCCACCAAACGCCATAGCGGTAATCGCTGCAACTAATAATCCGGTAATAATTACTGCTCCGGTAATCGCTGGCCATATACCTATTTCTAGCTTCGTAACAGGAATATTAACGGTTGCGCCTTGTCGTTCTAGGAGCTTTTCTAAATTCCTTTGTAGCTCGTCCATATTAGTTGCTTTTTCTGGGTCAGGTTTTTCTATCCGTTCTATAGTAGCTGCTGCTTTTTTGATTACTTTTTCTGTGCGTTCTGCAGTAGATGGAACAACTCTGGGAGGAGGTAATTGAGACATAGGATCGTTAATTACCCTTTCGAGTTTCGCTATAGTTTTTTCAGATGCGTTTATTTCGCCATCTTCTATTTTTTGATAGGTATATATCGATCTTGCAACTGACGCTTTGCTCACTTTTTTCGCATACTCTTCGTATGGTGCGAAAGTATAGTTTTTTACTGGCGAACCTCTTTTCCCTGACGCAAAATATCCTGGAGAAATACAAGAAGTTTGAATCATCTTTTTAAACAATTCTGTTTTACGTGGTTTAACATACTGTAAATAATCACTCCAGATTCTTAATGTTTCTTTATGTAACGCTGTAAAACTCGCGCTACCTCCGAGATTATCTAACGCTTTACAAAGCACATACGTCCGTGTCGCCGCTTTTCTAGGCATTGGGGCTATATTTTTCATTCTACTTTCTCCTGAAAGTTATGGGGGCTTTCGCCCCCGCTATATTATTTAACTTCAACGATAAACCCTTCATCTACGAGGGTTTTCTTGTAGCAAGCTACGATACGCTTTTTCTGTTTTTCAGGGTTTTTGGTATTAGGCATACTGATATGCCCTTCCTCAACGCCTAAATCAACAACTTGTTGCATAACGAAGCTATCTCGGTTAAATGATTTATCTTCGATATCTTGTATCGAAATAACTAACGCCACGAACTGTGGGGTTTTAACCTTCGTACCGGACAATTCCTTGCCGGTGTACTTAAATTTCTGCGCAATGCGACCACGAACTGCTGGTTGTGGTGCTTTTACAGTAATTTTTGCTACAGACGCCTTAACTTTTACTGCTGAGGCGGTCGTTTTCGTAACAGCTGTCGCTGATGTCTTTTTGGCTGCTGCCATTTCGTTCTCCTTTCTATGGTTTTCTACTTTCTAGTTGGTTATAACCAACAAATACTACTTTACTAAAGACTAACGCGAAAGTAAAGCAGTATATAGACTTAACGGTCTTGGTTGACATAAGCCGAAGTCGGCTCACCTGTATCGAAAATGTCTACGCCGTTATTTTCTAACAGTTTGACAAGTTTTTCGCTTAAAAATTCAGATTTAGCGGCTAATCTTGATAAATTCATCGAGATAATCGCTATTTCTGATTCTAATGCAAGAATTTCTTCGATAGTTACTTTCATTCTACTCTCCAGACTCGCACGCCGCTGATATCGTTCTCTAATTTAACACGGCAAGTAAATTTCCAAGCCGGATCTTGTTTTTTAGCAAACGTCCGAGTCGATTGGTCAAGACGATTCTTTAACCTTTTCGACGTATCTTCTATATCACCTTTATCTGGTGCGAAAAAGAACGAATTGTTTACTTCGAACTTATGCCACGGGTAACTGGTACTATTTCTAGTATCAGTTGGTACTGGTACGTCTATATCGGGCTTAAAATCAGCCCACGGGTCATTCGACATTACTATCTCCTTGTGTTGCAGTAATAAATTCAGGTAAATACCCTGAAGATTGGATACTTTCAGATAAAGCGCAGTTTTGCTGCGCCATCTTTGCTGCAAGAAGGCGAGAAATTAATCTCGCGTTTTCTTGCGACTCTTGGAAATCAGTTAGCGGTCGATCTAAAAACGATTTATCAGAAAGCTCGTGTAATAAACACCATACTTCGCTAATAAATTCTTGATCAACAACTACTGAATTTCCTAACTTTACAACTACTCCCATTACGCCGCCTCTGCATATTCAATTGCTAGGTTTAATGCTTTAGCTTTACGTTTAGAGCTTTCTCCGAACATCGCGTTATACGCTCTATTAGAGCCGGTACGCTGGTGGTCTTCTACGAAGGTAACTGCGTTAAGTGCACCCCACCACGTTCCCTTAGAGGACTTTAGGGTCGCTCCTGGAGACTCTTCTAAGGCGCGTAGCGTTAACTCAGAATACTTTGTAAACTGATCTCGTAACGGGAACATATCGCCAACCTTTTTACCTTCTTCTAACAACCGGATATGTTCAAGCTGTTCTTCGTACAGGTCTGGTTGGTTAAGGCGGGTAATAAATTCTAACACGCTACCGTGTTTAGCTTTCTTAGAAGCTAGTAACTGTGCGGCTTGTTGGAATTCAAAGTTAGACTCTTTAATTAAGCCTAACGCTTCGGCTGCTTTTTTAGCGATATCGTCGGTAAACTCTGTAGTATGTGTCATACGGAACTCACCGCGAGACGCTTTACCTAATGCAAACTGCAATGTGTTATTACATACAACTCGTATTTCGGTATCGCGTATTATCATAGCGTGGCCAGCTTCGTGAGGCTGTCTAAACAAGAAGTAACCGTTAATTTCGTCACCTCCTGGAAGTTCAAACGACTCGTTTAACTTCGCTAACGCCCACACATCTTTACCACCGCGTAAGCTACCCGCCGTTTCCATACTCACGTTCGCTTCTTTAGCAAATTTCGTAAAGAAATCGAATATACGTTCGTTTTGGATGGGTTTGTAACCTGCGCCACATGACGAAAGAATCGCGTTGTCGGTATCGCGTACTATAGTAAAACGATTAGGGTCTTCTAAAAGTTCAAGTTCGATATTACCGTCAGCGTCTTTTTCGTAATCGTCAATAGGTTTCGACGATGTCCACGTTGGACGTTTACTTACTGTCCAATCGAGGCCAGCGGCTACCATCATTTCATACGGGGTTAGGTTTCCGTTAACTTCGACACCTTCGCCGTGCCACGGAACTTGGCCTGTCCAAGCCATACTTTCTACTGCTGCTACCATGGGTAGTCTCCTTTAGTTATTTCTACTTTCTAAGTTTGTCGTAACGCTGTCACCGCGCTACTTTTAATAGGTTAACCGCCGATAAAACGATAGTAAAGCACTATAGCGTAGAATTTAAAATGAATTTAAAGAGCGCGTCCCATTCGTAAGGAGGGCGTAGAGTAAACGCAGATTCGCTTTTCCAATTAAACTCTCCTAATTCTTTTAAAGTCATTCCGTTTACATCAAAAAGTTTTATCTCCTTTTCTTTGCTATTAACTTTCCTAATTAAAACGAAACAATTCCCTCCGCTTTTAACTCTGTTATATAGCCATGCTATTTGGAAAGGGCTAACTTCAGATTTTAATCCGCTAACTGATTTTAACTCGATCCAAACTTCTTTCCCTTGCTGGCAATAGTTTACGTCGGGGACTCCCCGACCCGTCCCACCAGTCTCGATCCGTTGGAAATGAGCATCTTTCGGTAGGTGTTGTTTAACTAAACTCCAAAGAGCAGCTTCTTTTGGCATTTCAGTGCTGTAAAGGCTCTTCTTTATTAGCAAGGAAATCGAAAATACCTTCTCGATCCCCGAACATCTCGAGTAATTCAAACGTGTTGTTTTTAAGAATTTCCATTACTTCATCGATCTCTGGTTTTGTATAATTTTGAAGATAAACTAAGTTCGTCAATCCGACGAACATCATAGCTTTATATGTATCCATCATATCGACTTTGCCTTCTCCTCTAAGCTCTTCTAACCATTCGTGCATCGTACTGAATACTAATTGTGTTTCTTCATCATCACTTTCGAATTTAAGCCATTCGAGTTCTGGGTTATTTGTTTCTGTGTTCATAATAATAGTCTCCCTGCCCTTTTTCCATTTTAGTAATTATTTGCCAAACTCTTTGTTTAGTAATATCGAACTTCTCTCCGATCTCTTTCATAGTCATCGTACCTGAGCTATACAGGGTAACTATCTCTTTATAGATCTTTTCATAATTCTCGATCTCTTGTTTACTAAGACTTTTAATTTTCATTACTTTGCTTCACCCCAATTTATTCCTGTTTCATAATCTACAACTAACGGGACTTTTAAATCTACGCAGTTAACCATTCGATCGATCACCATATCCGACTGCTCTTTATTAAAGATCGAATAATCTAGTTCATCGTGAATACCTATATGCGGAACCATTCCTTCTTTCCAGAGATCTCTCATAGCTAGTTTAGTCATATCAGCTGCGGAACCTTGGATTAGTTTGTTAAGAGCTTTGTATGTAAACGATCGTTTTAAATTATCGCCATACTTTTCTCGCGCTTCCTGCTCTGGCAAAGGAGTATGTTTTTCGCCGTGTAAATATCCGACTGGTTCCCATAGATCGAAATGACATTTCCGACCGCCTAATGTTGTTATATATCCTCGCTGTTCTCCCATTCGAGAACACATATCTTGAATCCCTTTAATAAAAGGTACTCTTGCATGGTATGTATTTAGAAGTTTTAACGCTTCGTCTGGATCGAGTCCTAATTCAGTAATTAGTTTTTTCTGTCCCATTCCGTAGGTTAGTCCGAGGTTTATATTCTTAGCTTGTTTCCGAGGTATCCCTGCCATATCTGCTACGATCTGGTGGAAATCTGCGCCTTCGTTAGAATAAGCGTTAACAGCGTCTGCTGCTCCTCGTAATCCGAGTAACGCAGAATAATGTACCGTAATCCTAGGTTCTTGTTGCGAGTAATCGAATACTCCCCAAGATGCGCCTTCTTCCGGTATAAATAATGATCGGATCATCTTTCCGATCTCAGGGTCTCGAGCAGGGATCTGTTGTAAATTAGGGTTTGAATAACTAAATCGACCTGTTACTGTCCCGCCGCCGTCATTTTTAAGTGGGTGCGCTTCAGCGTGGATCCGACCGTTATGGGAATACTGTAGTATCGCTCCTTCGATAAACGTAGTCCGAGCTTTATTAATCCTCCGAGCTTCTACAATCATTTTCGGTAGATCGTGTTCGTGAGACTCTAGCCACGGGCCTTGGAAGCTAGGAGATCCTTTTTCGGTATGTGGATACCAAATATCGTTAGCGTCGAATGCTTTTTGTATCGAAGCACTTGCCCAAATATCTACACTAATCCCGAACCTTCGTTTAATTTCTACTAATAGCTGCTGCTCTTTTTTAGATAATTGTTCCGAGGCTTGCTCTGCTCGATTAGTGTCGATCCTAACGCCGCGCCATCTCATCTCGATCAATAACGGTATAAGGTCGCATTCTAAATCGAATATTTTCTGTAGCCCTTCGGCTTCTATACGCTTACTGAGGAGCTTCCAGAGCTTTAAGGTTAGAACTGCGTCCTGTTCCGCATACGGCCCTACATACTTAGCTGGGAGCGCGTACATCCCGCTCTTTGCGTTAACGCCCCACGTTTTAGCTGCCATCTCGAGCAGTGTTTCGTCTTTTTCTTCAGCTAGTAAATCCTTACCTAAATTATTTAACGAATATGATCGTCTATTTTCATCTAGTAACGGGGCTGCAAACATCGTATCTCGTAAAGGGCAAGTAAGATTGACACCTTCACGCTTTAACCAACCAACATCGTAAAGTGAATTATGGAAAACCATCGTACCTTTATGATTTTCAAAGGTTCTTTTTAACCAACGTAAAACAATCTCCTCTTCAAGATTGCCGCCGTTCTCGTGCCGTATTGGTAAATACCCTGACCATGTATCAGAAGCGATAGCTATCCCAACAATGTGACCGTCACCTGTAGCCCATCCTGGCCCACGGTTAATCAAATTAGGGTCATACGTTTCTAAGTCGACCGCTAATGTTTCATATGGATCGAACCGAGGTAAAACCTGCGGAGCTATCCAATCGCTTTCAGGTTGGATCAGAGGGATCTGCATTATTTTCTTCCTCCGAATAACTAGATAACTCTTCGCCTATTGCATAACGAATATGGTGCTCGACTAAATATAGATACCTACGAAGGTCTCCAATATCGTCGAGGATACCGTCGTCTCCGTCGTATTTTTCCCCAGCTTTAAATACATCGAAGTTACAAGATTCTGCTTGTTGTTCGATCCTATCGAATTTCCGAGCTAACATCATAAAAGCACCTGTACCGCCTCTACGTTTCCACGAATCTCCGTAAGATTTTTCTGAGTCGATCAGGCTTACAATATCCTCCTGAGCAATGTTTTTCATCTCAGTCCATTTAATATCAAGAGGCATTTTTCTTTCTCCAATTAGCTTCTCGTTTTTTAATCCACTGGACACAGGCTTGTTGCCAATCTTCAGCTTTAATTTGTGCAAGAAAGTCGTAACACTTTTCATACTTTCGATCCTTATGTGCTAAATAGGCTTGTACCATAGGTATTAAAACTTCTGGGAAGAAATAGTTTTTATACCCCCCGTATATCGCTGGCCATGTTTCTACTAATTCAGGATTACCTGCCATATATCTAGGGGGAACTGCTGCTTCTATAAAGTTTTGGCAATCAGATATGAAGTTTCCTGGGTCGCTACATAACGGATAATGTTCGTCAGGGTAGATCGCTTGGTTATATAACGTATTGAACGGGTCGCTGGTTAAGTGTTTAACTTTATCCCATTCTTTATTTTGGTAGACATGGAAACTATCACTTACTTGATAATACGGCCCCATTTCTACGCTTAAACTCGCGGCTACATATTCCTGTAATACTGACATATGAACTGCGTTAGCTCCATACGCTCCCCAGATCATATCGTTCGATCGATTACAAACGGTCATCTGTAATTTATTATCTCGAACTTTAAAATAGATGTTTGTATTACACGGGATGTCTTTGCTACTACTATCTAAATCTAAAACCCCATCCCACATTTGAAGAACTACCCTGCGAGAATCGGGGTCGTTTTTTAACATATTTACAACACGGGGTATTTGGTCGTAACCGAACTGTCGTCTCCAACGGTATCCATATGATCCGTTTAAAGTTTCCTCATCGTCAGAAAAGTTAGCCATTCCTGCGTTAAAATGCGTTAGTTTTTTTAAATCTTGTGATCCTGCTAACATCCATATTGATTCATATAAATGAAAGAAAGGGTTAGCGTCTCGTTCTTGATTAAACAACACTCGTTGCCAAGGTTTTTTATACACTGTAGTTACAGGAGACAATGCTTCCATCGTCGTTCCATTACGACTTTCCTGCGTCCTGTAATTAATTGGACTATTGAATAAATCAACGCCTTTAGCTAACGCGTCGTTTACGTTAACTGCACTAATCACTTTCATAAAGACTCTCCGTTTGTTGTGTAAGAATGTACTGAATCTGTAATCGACCTAACTCATTGCCGTTAAACAATGCAGCCCAATGAATCGCGTTTATTGCATCTTCCCATGTATTTGGCATTTCTTTGTTTTTCATACAGTTTTGTAGAAATATTCCATAATGCTCCATTACAAAGTCAGTATGGTTTTCATCTAAATCTACGAGTAACTCTTTTAATTTTCCCATCTACTTTCTCCATTCTCTATGTCCTCGATTAAAGGACGGTTTCTTTCTGAATAGTTGTATACGCTTCGTGTCCGACCTTGGCCTTTTAAAATACGAGAGTATTTATCAAACTCACATAACCCGCCTTCTACTTCTCTCATTTCAAACGGGTAATTAAGTTTACTAAGGTCTAGTTTTTGCGAGCACCAATCGTACAGGTCTAGCATTTCGCTATGCCAGTCCCAAGATCGTTTACAAAATTCTAACGGCCTACCTGTTAGCCTGTTTAACCCTCTCATCGCTCCTGGTCCTGGATTACCCCAACTACATATATCTGTTGCGTTTTCTAACAGGTATGTATGTCTGAGATCTGTAACCATTTCGTAAGAAACGAATGGCCCGATATACGGGTACTGCATTAAAAACCGCCATGCTTCTTCTAACGTAGTAAACGATTCAAGTTGTTTAATAATGTTTTCCCTATCATCCCAGAGATGGGATACACATTCTGTTACGCCTGTTACCTTATCCATACGATTAGGACTTTTAACAATGTATGCCCCTGTAATCCATTTAGGGTTTTTCTTTATTTCTTCAATAGCTTTCGGTCGATCCCATTCGATATGTAAATTGTTATCGAGTAGCGTTCTACCTGTTTCAATAAGATTAAAGAAACGGAAAGCTATCGTCGCCATAAAAACATCAGGACTATTCCTTAATGGTTCTCGCATATGTGTGCGGAACCACCGAGTTGTTCTATCGTCTTCTCGAAAAACCTGACAAAACTTAAACTCTTTAAGAATCGGGTCTTCTGTCCAAGGAGGGTCTTGTTTAAGCTCTTCCTTTAAATGCCGAATACGCTCACGCTCTTCTATCCAATAGGTATAGCGATCTAGTTCTTCGGGAATAAAACGATTCACGGTTTCTTTCTCAATATCCATGCGCAGTTATTAGATACTTCTGGAAAGAAGGTTGCCGCCGTTACTCGCAAAAACTGTTTACCATATCGTTCTTGTAGTAAATTGAACTGATCGAAAGTCCAACGCTCTGTACCAGCATCTTTATCCTTTTGCATTGCTGCTCGGAGTTTAGGCATCTGGCAAAAAGTTCCTACTACTGATTGCAAATACCACTGTCGTTCTGCTTTAGTAAGTTCTTTTTTAAGTTCATCGAAACCCCATTCGTAAACGTGGTCTTCAGGTAGCTTATCGTTAGAACCGTCGTGGTTAGGCGTGGAAACATAAATCAAGCCTCCTGGACGTAAAACTCTATTCGCATCATCTAACCACGCTGAAATAAACTCGCTACCCATATGTTCGATTACTTCAGTAGTCCAGAAAAAGTCTACAGAGTTATCGGGCATATCAAAGATAGGGTTAGTCGTTAAATCTTGAATATCAATCTGACCGTTAAAATTAGCGAACCAAGTTGAATCTGGTACAAATCCAGTAGGGCTGCTATAACCTGACTTTTCATTGAGACACGCAGGGTCAATATCTACGCCGCGATACGAACGAATAACATCGGACTTTTTAACGGTATAGGCTTTATAGAGATTCCTAAGAACCCAGATTTCTCCGCACCCTGCTTCGAGTACGTCGATAGGTCTGCCTAGCTGTTTAGCTAGTTCAATACATAACGACGATATTTTATCGTAGCGGGTCATGTGAGTAATTTCGTCAGGACGCCAGTTACCTAGCATATTACCGCTGGCAATATCCATACGGGTATTTTTACTGTCGTTGACATTTTCGTCGAGCTTCTTTCTTATAGAGGCCATTAATTATTCCACCATGTTGGTTTTCTTGAAGGATTTTTATCCCATTTAGCAAAGTAACTTTTCTCGTTAATGAGATAGTTACGGTACGAATCGTAAACATTTTCTGTTTTATATTCATCAGGCATTGCTAATGCAAAGCGTTCTGGTTGTTTTTTAAAATCTATTTGTTTTTCAGGTGCAAACGGAGTCCAGAACAATGCGGCTAGTAATCTTGAGGAAGCGTGGTTTTTGTTATAGCGTTCTGTATATTCGGTACATAGCGCATCGAAATGGTTATATAGCCAGATATAGTTTTCTTGAGCTTCTCTAGCCCATACCGTACACGGATGGTTTAAATAAGCCTGTTTATACATTCCTGCATTTTCAGCAGCTTTATCATCAAATACTCGCCACGCGGTAGATAACATTTGAGCAGACTCTAATATCATTTTAACAACGTGTTTATCACACTGTTCTTGTGCACTTTGTATAGGGCACGGATCAGTTACAAAGATGTTCATTATTTTCTCCTTTCTAGGTTTTACTACTTTACCTTACTACTTTACCAAAGTAAAGGACTAAAGTGGGAAATATTTTTGAGTTTGCGGCTCAATTAAAAACAAGTTCTCCTTTGCTCTAGTTAACCCAACATAAAACACCCGCGATTCATCATCAGGGTTTTGTTGATATGATTTATATATCCGGTTAGATATATCTGTTAATAAAATTACGTTATCTGCTTCACCACCTTTAGCAGCGTGGATAGTAGAAAGTTTAATCCGAGGGTCTTTTGTAATTTTTTCTCCGCGTCTAAGCATCGCTCTAATATAACTTCGCTCAGAAACTGGGATTCCTTCGAATAAATCGTACCAATATTCTTTCTTTAAACTTGGGACGTAACCCTGAGCTTGTTCGAAAGAAACATTACTATCAAAGTCGGTTCTTTCTAGGGAGATAGGTACAGGTATCTTCATATAAAGAAGGACTTTGGTAAGATCAATGATCGGTATAACGCCCCCCTTGCGCAGCGTTTCCCAATCCTTAACTGCTTTTACTTTTTTCTCCGAAACACTGGTTCTATTTTTACTTTTATAAAACCAACCTTCAGATCTACAGTGTTCTTCGATCCCGTTTAGTAAGTAATTAGTCCTAGCTAATACCAACCACTGTCCGTGTTCCATATCTATTGATTCGTAAGACGGTTCCCACGAAACATGACCTACTTCTTTTCTAGGTTCCCAAACTTTATGGATTCTCGAAGCTACTTGTCCTATACACTGCTGCGCGATCGTATGTACAGAAGAAGGGATTCTATAAGATTGTTTTAATATCATCGCATCTTTAGAATTACGAATCAAATAATCAACGTCTGCTCCAGCCCATCTATAAATAGCTTGGTCATCGTCACCTGCGATATAAATCCTATCTGCTGATTCACATAGCTTTCTAACAACCGCCCATTGCAAAGGTGATAGATCCTGTGCTTCGTCAACGAACATTACATCTAATTTAGGTGCGCGGCCTCGATCTAAAAACAACTGCAACATATCGGTATAGTCGATAAGTAATCTATCTTTTTTAAACAGTTTTAATCCGTTAGAAAATCTCTCTAATTCAAACCAACCAACGGCATCGTCGGCATCGTGCCATTGAGACTCTAAACTTATCTGTCTCATCCGAGCTAAGTTTTCGATAAACAACAGTTTGTCGTCTTTCGATATACTAGAGATATGGCCTTCTTCTGAATTTACAGATCCGGTAAGTCGTAGGTTCAACTTTTGGTTTAACTCACCAATATCTCTTGAACCCATAACACTATCTTTCGATAGACCTAATTGGAAAAAACAAAGTGAATGTAATGTTCTAAAATACGGTAACTGTGTTTTTGTTATCGAGAACCTCGACATCGCTCTGCTTTTGCCTTCTTGTACTGCTTGTTTAGTAAAAGTAAAAAACCCAATATCTTCTGGGCAAGTCCCCCGATCTAATTCTTCTTCTAATAAACCTAATAGCGTACTGGTTTTACCCGTTCCTGGAGGCCCAAGGATTATCTGTGCTCCTGCTTTTAATGTCATAACGGACTATCGTTAAATTCAGGCAAGGTGTGCGATTCGCTTTGCGCTTGGAACTCTGGTATATGCCAGACGTTTGCGCCTTTACCCTTAATGTTAAAGAAATGCGCTTCCCCGCCCATATTCTTTAATTTCGCACTTAACTTATTTCTAGGGTAATCTCTAAAATTCTTACGGTGTAAGAAATCCATAAGATCTGCTAACCTGAAATATGTCCTGTCTTTATCTGTCCACGGTTTCCCAAGTAATAGCTCGTCACGCTCTCTAGCTGGTCGTTCAGTACAAAATGTTTCAAGTAACTCGTTAAAATGACCTTCAGTCGAAGCATCTTTAGGTACTTCAATAATAGTCAGGGTATCAAGTAATTGCTGAATAATTGTGCGCCATACGTTATCCCGTACTTTCGGTGGGATAAGGTTCAAACTATCCATACACTTTTTCTGGAACCGTGTTTGGTTTAACAGCTCTTCTGTTTCTAGTTCTAACCTACCGCCTTCGACATCTAAGAACCATATCGGGGGATCACTGTTCTGTTTAGTAAGGTTACTAAATAACGGTGTACCTCCAGAAGCTCCAATACCGAACTTTCTAGTCCGACATAACGGGCTATTACAATGCCCAGCTATCGGCTGATCGTTACATTTATAAAAGTAATCTTTTTTCTGAACCTGCTTAGAAACTGTTAATACTTCTTGTGCACTTAACGGTGGATTAAAATGTTTATGGTTTATCTGCTCAACCCTAGACTCCCAATCGTCAGGGAACTTTTTGCGTAAGAATACACCTACGTTAAATAACCCTGAATTACGCATACCTTTCGGAAACCCCTGAGCGATCAGGTGTTCTAAACAAGGTGGCGAATGAGATAGCCATTCCGAATCTTCTATAATCGGAGTTACTTCTAACTTATCTAATTCTTCCTCAGTAAGAACTAACGTATCGCAATACTCTAAAAACTCTTCTGGAGTTAGGACATTACCTGACGCTCCGAAAGCGTAACTAGTAGAATCTTCTCCTCCGAAATAAGGCATCTGTAACGGACTACCTCTATCCCCGCGCTCCAATAAGAGTTTGGTTTGCTTAGGGAATATCTCAGATTGACCGAAACCAATAGCTGCAGAAATCTGTCGTAATTTCCTCTGCATCGTAGAGCACGCAACAGGGTCAAAAACGAATAAGAAGATATGAGCACCCCCGCTTTTAGAACGGGTAACTACCAACGGTAGTTTGAACTTTTTAATCTTTTTAGATAAACCTTTTAAATCTAAGGGGTAATCATCTATATCTATAGACCCCCAAACACACATATTGTTTTCATCTATCGGTACGATACCGAGACTTCTTTCTCCTTTCAAATGCTCTGCCCAGATACCGTATAGTTCTTTCTGGTTTAGAGTTTGTGATATTGTTATGTATTTCCCTTTCGCTTTACCATCTTCCCGCGTTTCTTTCGTCGGGGTAAAGACACTATATCCATGTCTTAACCCCGCGAAACGGGTGGCAAACTGCTCTTCTAACGACATTGCTCACCCTTAATATACTAAAACGGTATCTCTTCACCTTCTAAAACATCAGCTGCTTCTACTATTGGTTTGCTAGAAGATTCGGCTCCCTCTTGCTCTTGTTTTACTTCTACTGTCCCTGCTCGGGCAGCTTTCATAAAATCAAGTGCAGCCATAGCTAATGGCATCGGGGTAGGTCGAGCTTTTTCTACCGATAAACCCATCCAGCTATACTGGTCGTTAGATTGAGTTATCGTAGTTAGGTTATAAATGAACGAAAACATCGGAGCGGCTACTGATTCTCCTTTCGCATTTTGTACGCGAGCATTGTTTAACATCGTATTCCAACGTCGAGAAAACCCTAGTTGTGAACTCGTTAAACTTAACAATACCTGTTCAGGAGCGTTTTCGTTTTCTACTAGAATACAGTAATACTCTGCTGTTTCAGCAATTTGGTTGCCGTTCTTTAGAATAAAACGACCTTTATCGTCTTTAGTACATTCTTTTAAAATACTAGCAGGGTGAGTATCGTCTACAAAACCGCCGCCGTTTTCACGCGTAATCCATTCGATATACTTTTTCTTATACGCACATGGAATAATTTTAACGCCTTCGTTGCCGTCGAAAACATCGTTGCTTACAGTATTAAAGAAGCTACCTTCTTCTGCACCAGCAATAAATTTACCGTCACTCTTTTTAAGTTGCGGGGACATAGATTGTAATATGCGTAAAAACGGAATCGCATAATCATCTGCTGTCGCTTCTTCTAACCCTGTTCCTTGGGATAACATATCGTCATCAAAAGGGATTACATCTGAAGATGATACTTCAGCTACTTTCTTATCAGCCATTGGAGTTACCTCTATTTTAGTTTGGCGCGAGATCCGACGTAGACCCCGAATAAATCAGCAGGAAGATCTTTCCCACTCGTCAATTGTTCTCTTACAAATGCATTTAGCGTTTGCGGATGAACACTTTCTTTAACAGCAGGGTCTAACCCTTTCTGTTTAAGACTTTGCACTGCGTCATTAGCTTTTTCTCCTTCGTCCTTACCGAACTTTAAAGATACTTCGTGCTTAATAATGCCGCCGTGGTTGTTACTTAAAAGCCATTCATGTGCTTTTTCGCGGTGCTTTTCAGATATAGAACCTTTATAGAACTGAGACATTGTTATCTTTGCTCCATTAGTAAGTTTTATTTCTTGTAGATTCGCGGCTTGCATAGCTTCTGGAAGTTCTTGCTCTTCAACAATACGAAGTTTTTCCTTCGTTTCTTTTAAAGCGTGTTCCAGTGTTTTTACATCTTCTTGCAATTTTTGTAAGGCGATGGCTTTTTCAGTAATTTTTGCGTACTCGCTATCGAGTGTCGTTTCGTTCCATTCCTCGGTAGAGGATGCACCCGTTAGTTCCTCAAAGGACAACGGTATGTTATCGTCTTCAGACATGGACTTCTCCTAAGTCTTCTGAATTACCCCTAATATCGAACGATACAGGGTAGTAAGTCATTTCTTGCCTGTCCCATTTAAGGACAGAAAACTTACTGTTGATGGATGCTGCTATTGCGCAGCACAATCCAATGGCAGCAGGATCGCCTATTAATAATAGGTAATCATCGTCATTGAAATCTATTAGTTTTCGTTTGAGCATTTTTACTTCAGGCCCAGTCGAAAGCATCAAGTTAGCCCTAGCAGGGAGTAAAGGAACTAATTCCCCATACTTTTGTGCGGGGACAAGGTTTCTTCCAAGGACTTCTTGGACTATATACACGGTCATTTCTAATTTCTCCTTTATAGAAAGCTACCTTACCTTAATCCGTTTTCGTTAGTAAAGAGGTATTATCTGTATTACCTATATCTAAAAATAAATTTTTTATAAAAAAATTAACAGAAACGTCTAATAGAGTAATAGAAGTAATAGAGTAGTACTGTAACTCTCGTTTTACCTAGGAACTGATGAGAGAGTAAAACTAATAGAATATATTACATCTATTAAACAGGCTTCCTGATTTTACGGTATTTCTTTATTTTACTACTATACTTCTATATACTTACTTATAGAACTTAGAAAGGAACAACTGTGAAATACGAATTCAAGACGGAACCGTATGCTCACCAAAAAACTGCGTTAAAACGCTCGTGGAACAAACGAGAGTATGGCTTTTTTATGGAGATGGGTACAGGTAAGTCTAAAGTCTTAATAGATACTATCGGTATTCTTTATGGTAAAGGCGCGATCAACGCTGTAGTTATTATTGCTCCGAAAGGTGTTTATAAAAACTGGTCTACGAAAGAGATCCCTGACCATATGCCGGATTATATAGACCGCCACGTTGCGGTATGGTCTCCTGCGCCAAGGAAAAAAGAGAAAGCTGACCTCGTTAAGTTATTTAATGTAGACGAAGATAAACTCAAAATATTCGTAATAAACGTAGAAGCATTTAGTACTCCTAAAGGTGTTAAATTTACTCAGAATTTTATCCTAGGACATAAGGTTCTATTAGCAGTAGATGAATCAACAACGATTAAAAACCCTAAAGCATCACGAACCAAGGCTATTGTTAAGTTATCAAAAAATACAGCGTTCCGTAGAATCCTTACAGGATCACCTATAACTCAATCACCTTTAGATCTGTATAGTCAAACCGAGGTTCTTGGATCTAGTTTATTAGGGTATACCTCGTTCTATTCTTTTCAAAACCATTACGGAGAAGTCGTAAATCGCTATTTCGGAGGCCGTACAGTTAAACAGGTAGTAGGCTATAGGAACCTAGAAGAATTAACGGCTAGGCTAGATACGTTCTCTTATAGGGTATTAAAAAACGATTGCTTAGACCTACCTGAAAAAGTTTACGTTAAAAGAGAAGTAACTCTAACCGCTGAACAAAAGAAACTTTATAAAGAATTAAGTGAAAGCGCGATAACTTTGTTGAAAAACGAAGAAATGTTAAGTGTTACGAATGTACTCACTCAATTACTTAGGTTACATCAGATAGTATGTGGTCATGTTAAAAGCGACGATGGAGTAGAAACTCCTGTAGATAATAACAGGATAGATGAACTTATTGAAGTTATTGGTGAAATGCAAGGTAAAGTAATTATCTGGGCAAACTACCGCCAAAATATCCTAGAGATCGTTGAAACTCTACAAGGGTTATTCGGATCAGATTCTGTAGCTGCGTATTTCGGAGATACAAGTACCGATGAACGTGAACGTATTATTAAAGATTTCCAAAACCCTGATCACCCCCTACGGTTTTTCGTAGGTAATACTCAAACAGGAGGGTACGGGATTACATTAACAGAAGCGCAAAACGTAATCTATTATTCAAATAACTTTGACCTCGAAAAAAGGTTACAGTCTGAAGATAGAGCGCACCGTATCGGCCAGAAAAACAACGTAACGTATGTTGATTTAGTAGCTAAAGATACGATAGATGAAAGAATTGTAACAGCTTTACGCAATAAACTTGACCTCGCCCAAGAAGTCTTAGGCGACGACAAATGGGAAAACTGGTTAAGCGGGTAACTCACCCATTTCCATTGCATCTAGTTCTGCTAACGCTTCCATTAACGAAGCACGTGCCATAGCAATATCTCCTCCAGATGTTTCAACCGCTGCCGTAGCAAGTCCGGTAGCGACATCAGAAAGAGCTAGACCCTCGCCCATCATCTCTTCTTCCGGCATCATTGGAGAATCGTCCATACCACCTAGTAAAGACGATAAACGATCTTCTTCCATAGGAGGAGCCATAGGAGGAGCAGAGGCAGGAGAAGCTGTGGGTGGAAGAGGAGGAGGTGTACCCCCCATAGCTGGTGGGCCTCCTGCCATTTCTGCATTTCCTCTAAGAGCGTCTAATCGGTTAGGCATTTCATTCATTGGCATCATTTTTAATTTCTCGGTTTATTTGGTCTAAAAGCATTTTGGAAAGGTTGTACGTTAGTATCAAAGTTCGTTAGATCCATAATACCGTTAGAAACTTGACCGCCCATATTATAACCCCCTGTAAACGGATTATTATATTGTGCGCCCATAAAAGGATTAGATCCTTGTGCGTAATCGTCTAAAGATTTTGGTTCTTCGTAAGAAGCATAACTTGGAGTAAATGTTTTTAAATAACTATTAAACGCATCTTGTCCTGCTCCTTCTCGTTGGCTACCAATAAGATTCGCCATAGGACTTCCTCCTGGAAGGAACGAAGTACCAGAACTAAATTGAGAAGTAGACCCTGTCCGTGGCCCAGTATTAACGGCTCCAGCGAAAAAGGAATTTAATTCGTCTTTAGTATCTGCAATTTGTTGGTTAACTGCGTCAGCTTCGTATTGATCGGTTACATCTTGATATTTAGTTTCAAGATCACTTAACTGAGTAGTTAAACCTTCAATAACATCATCGTAATCGTTAGCTGTAGCTTCCGCTAATTGATCCGCAGTAACGTAACCTTCTAATTGTTCCGGTGTTAAAAAGTTTTGAAACTGTCCTTCTAACCCAGCTAATTGTTCTGTAGTCGCATAACCACTTAAATCGGGACTTTGAGCCGCGATCATTTCAGCAATTTCTTCTTGAGTATATCCTCCAGAAGCAATCGCATCTTCAACATCTTCTTGAGTTACTATGTCACCTTCGTCAGTTGCCTCATCTATCAGGCCTAAAATCTGAGCAATTTGTTCTTCTGTTAATAAACCTTGATTATATAACTGACCTAATTGATCTTCGTTTAATTGATAATTACCAATTAAAGTTAGAACTTGGTCTTCAGTCATTCCTTGGTCAATTAAATTTTGTATTTCTTCAGGAGTTAATGTTCCGCCTGCAAACCGTTCGTTAAATTCAGCTAAGGATGCTGCTGCTTCGGCTGCTGCTGCTTCGGCTGCTGCTGCTGCGTCAGCGGCTGAAGTATCTGTAGTAGAAGATCGATTAGCTTGCTCTATTAAATAATCAATATATTCTTGGGAAAAATTAGTATCTCCCGCACCCATTTCCCCGCCGCCGCCGCCACCACCATAACCCGCATAGGCACCTTGTTCACCGCCAGTAGCCATTGCTGCTTCCGTTAAAGCAGCTTGTTGAGCTGTAAATTGAGGAGTAGGGTCAAAATAACCAGTAGCTGGATTGTAAGTTCCGTACCCGTAATCATAAAATGTGCCGCCACCTTCTTCCATTTTACGAGGTTTAACTTCGCCGCCAGAGGCCATAAGTTCGGGATCATCAAAAGTAGGCATAGGAGGTTCAAACACTTTAATCTTCATCGTCAAACATCCTTGAGTATAAGTCAATAATACCTTTTGTCGGCCCTTCCAATGATTTTACAGCCCTATCATAAAGGTCTTCGTTAGTTTCAGAGCCGATATCTACTTCTCGAGAAACAGCTAAAGCACTTAAAAATTTATAAAAATCACGACGAGATAACTTTCTTTGTCTATCTTTTAATAAAGTATCTAGTTTACTAGGATCAGATAAAATTTCTAACAAATCACTTTTTGCTCTATCTCGAAAACCGGAAACTGCCGCCGTTATTTTTCTACCTGTTGTCGAAAGGGGAGCAATAGTAAACCTTTGTAGAATAGAAGCTTCTTCTAAATAATCGTCGATAGTTTGATTAGCAGCTGTTCCTTGGGACATAGGACTCCGCGACCCGCGCTTAACACCACGGTCTAAAATTTGCGCCATTATTCTTAAATTTTTAGCAAATTTCGGGCCTTGTTCTTTACCCAATAAAGGTGTGAATATTTGTCCTAATTCAGAAGTACCTTCTTGACCGCTTCGTACACCACTTTGTACAAAATCAATAAACCTATTTACGTCTAATCCTTCTGAAAACATAGTGTCTCCAGAAGTACGGGTTGTTTCAAAATTCTTTTGGAAAAAATCTCTTGTTAACGCTGCTACATACGGCTGTAGTTCTGGGTTTTTACTTATTAATTCACCAAATTCTCTACGAGAAAGTTCTTTAGCACCTGTTAACCGTGAGCTGCGTCCTTGTAATAAAAAGTCACTTATAAACTCAGCAGGAGGTTTACCTAGTTGTTTTTCTAAATCAACTAAAGTTTCTGCAGTTTCATTTATTTCTTGTAACGCTTTATTTTGTACATCACCAAAATCTTTCATTTTTAAAAACTGAGCTTCAGGAAATAACGCAGCTAATTGATTTTCGTTTTTCTCTATAAATTTAACCCATGCTTTATTTTGTTCTTCTAAAGGCATCCCACCCATAGATTTACGCATATTTTCTATAACTAACTGTCGTAAATTTTGCATACGAACAATAGAATCAGGAAGATTATAGATCTGATCTAACAACTGGGTTATTTGTTTTGGACTAGAAGATAAAACGAAATCAGCTATTTCAGAGGGTTCTTTATCAACTAGGTCTCTAATAAATTTACGTTCAATAGCTACATTAGCCGCCCGTAAATTACTTTGAGCTTCGATTAATGGCCCAGCTATTTCTTGAACTTTTTCTCCTAAAACTTTAGCAGTAGGAGCGTCAATCCCTTCGGCAGCTAATTGTTTATTAGCGTGAAAGGTAATTAAATCGTCTATTTGTTCTTCGACAGCATTGCGTAGTTTTTGAGCAACTTCTTTAACTCCTCGATCACCGCTTTCCATAAATAAAGCGTTTAAAGCATTTTGCATACCAGCTAGTTGACCAAAAGTTAGATCTGCTTGTTTTAAAAACTTACCTTGATCATCAACAGTTACCCCAAGAAGCTGTTTTAAAATACTTACAGGGTTTCCTGAGTCGTCTCTAGCCATTGGGATCATACTTCTGATTACATCAGACGCTTCAACTTCACCTAAAGTACGCATTATTGCGTCTTTATCTTCTCCAGCATTAAATGCTTCCTGAAACGCACCACGAATCCTAGAAGTAGAATCTAATTTCCTATCGTATTTAAGACCACTTAGAGCAGTTATTTCATCAGAAACAGTATTTTTAGCTGCGTTATAGGCTTCGTCAGATTGAGCTAAAAACTCAGGGCTGTTTCGTTTAAATATTAAACCTCCAGATTGTTGGTCTCTTGTAAAAGTAGAACCAAGCTCATCAATTGTAAGCATTTGATCAGGATTTTGATCAGGTAAAACTCCGTCTATCGTAGTGCTTTCTTCTATATCTCGTATTTTTATTTTCGCAGCTTCGGCAGCTTGATCAGCATAATCTTTTTGTTGCTGCGCTAAAAACTCACGGAAATCAGTATACGAAATACCTTTTAATTCTGGAGAATTTTCTGTAAGTTCTTGCCAAAAATTGAACGCAGCGTTGGAGTTGTTAGTAACAATATCGTTATAGGCTTGACGACCTTTAGAGGTTGGGGATAATTGTGCGAATAGTTCTAGCTCAAGAGTTTTTAAAAAATCATCTTGAGTTAATTCTCCTGCGGTTGGTTTATACTCAGTTATTGAATCACTTACTGCTAAAGCTGCTTCTTTCGTTCTATCTCTTAATTCTTCGGAAGTGAACTCTTCCCCTGTACCTTTCGCTTTAACTTTAGCGATTTGTGCTTGAAGCCTAGCTATAATTTCTTCTGGAATAGCTGATCCAGTAATTGAAGACCAAATTTTTCCAGCAGTTGCTAACGCGGCACCAACAACAGCGGTACTACCTCCAGACAATAACGCAGCAAATCCTGCATCTTCAAAAGCACGCTCTATAGAAATATCGTTAATTCCTTTAGCGTTGCCGTAAGCTAGTTGTGCAAAACGACCAAATCCAGCGGAAAGTCCAGTAACAGTTGCGACTCCTGCTCCTCTTCCTAGTTTTTCTAACTTCCCTGCTTGTTCTCCAGCTTCGCCAATTAATTTGCCAAGTCCTTTTAAACCTACGACTTCAGTAACTATCGCACCCATTTCTTGGCCGACACCTGTAAGAAGTTCTTCAACTCCGCTTTCGTATCCAAACTGTGGCCTTAAAGGAACAAATCTACCATTAGTAGTTTCATCACGGATCGCGAGTCCCATACTTTGATTATTAGGATCAATATATCTAAACTCAGCGTTAGGAGATTCTTTTTCTAATAATTTTTCAGCTTCAAACGGCGTAATGTTTATAGGAAAGAAAAATGATTTTACTCTCCAAGGAGAGTTTTCATCTACAGGGTCAGAACCTTGTATAAATTTATCATAAAAAGACTGGTCGCCTTGGTAATAAACATTAGGATCTATACCTAATGACGCGATTTTCTGACGTTGATCTTCATCAAGCAAGGATTCAGTAAGCGTAGAATACTGAGTACTGTCTTCTTTTATAGGAAGTTGTATTGGGAAAGATCTACCCATACGTCCTGGAACTTGTAAACGAGGTTCTGGTTCAGAAACTGTTTTTAAAGGTGCCGAATCTAAACTAATTGAAGTTTGAGCTACTGTATCTAAAGGCATATACCGTTGAATATAACGGAAAGTTGCGTTTGTAATTTCAGTATCCTGTGGGTCAACTAAAGATTGAGCTGTTTCGTCACCTTGTTCAGCTTTACTTTGTAGATATTCTGCTTCTAAAAACGCATTTAATCTTATGGGATCATTAGAATAAATTTTCTCTAAAGTAATATCGCTTCCTTCAGCAATAGGAGCTAAAATTGTATTTTGTTTAAACGCATCAAATTCAGGAGTTTGTAAAAAACTATCTAAAACTGTAATGTTTGGTTGATTCGCAGCCATTTAATTTTACCTAATCCTTAAATTTAACGGGGGACGAGAAGGAGTAGTACCCTGACCAGAACTTTCATCTAGCCCTATATCACTCTGACCAACTAAATTAATTTGATCCTCAGTAATACCGTAATGTGGGAAAATAGTTTGCATATAACGGTTATAAATTAACTCTCTGCTTTTTAGCCGCTCTAATACAGGAACATAACGAATCCGTTGATTTTTTCTATCGTATACAAAATCAGAAAACGCGCTTCCTCGAGTATCTTCGGCAATATCTGATATAATTTTAGACGCGATTACTTCTTTTTCATCTTGAGTTAATTTTTCATCTCTAAGGGAATTTAAATCCGAAAGACTAGTACCGAACGTACCTCGTAAATAATCATTAGTATTACGAACATCCGTTTCAGTATGGGTTCTAGCGTTATTAGATAAAGTTCTAAACTCTCTAGAATCAAGATTTTGTAATCTATTTACAACGAAATTAGTCATTTTATTACCAACTAATTTAGCTTGTTTATCACCAAATCCTAATTGTTCAAGGAAATTAATAACGTCTTTATCTGAAAGAGAAGTACCTGTTTGACCATCTGCTGCCGCTGCTGCATACGCTAACCGTAACTGACCTGCAGCTAATAACCCTCGGTTTACAATTAGATCTTGGAATTGATCGGATTCTAAATCAAGATTTGCTAAAGTTCCCGCATATCCTTGGTCTTTTGCACGAGCTTGAACAGTTTTTAATGCGCTAATAAGTCTATCTTTAGCTTGATCTTTTTGAGCAGGTGTTGAACTAGCGTTGTTTACGATACTGCTATAATCGTTACTAGCTATTAATAAATTTCCCATACTAACAGATGATCCGGTATCTTTACCTTGATCATAAATAATTTCATCAACTGAACGACCAGAATTATTTATTATATTGTACGCACTTGAAATTTCTTTTCGCAATCCATCGAAAAATCCAGGAAGTGCGCCAACATCTGTTAGAAGTTCTGGGTTATTTTCTGCATCCATAGCAATAGGTATAATCGTTGATGCGATATTTGCTACTTCTAATGTAGCAACTTCACGATCCATACGACCTTCAAACTTTTTAAATAATTGTGGATCCCCTTTTTCTCGGGCATCTAAATCAGCTAGTTCTTGGTCATAAGGAACCCAGTTATCTCCAAACTCTTTTCTTAAAGAAGAGGCTGTTGTTTGTTTGTCATCTCCCCGACGATTACGAGGATCATTAAGTAAAATACGAGCTTCACGTCCCGTTGGAGTTTGAGCGTATTGAACAGTTCCGTAAGCGATTTGACCACTTTTTGTATCGAATAGTTTTTTATCTTCTGGTTTCCCAGGATCTTTGTCGTCTAATGTAAGCGTATCTCTAATAAAGTATTGTCCTTGAGGAACAGCTACTTGTTTTCCTAATTCATCAAGAACGAAATCTACGTTCTTATCTCCTTGGCTTAATACATAACGAGTTGATTTATCTGGGGAAATTAATACAGTACGTTTAATAGGGGCAAAGGTGCCATCGTCTTGTAATACAGCACTATATGAGATGTTACGGGTAAAATCACCAACGTTAGCTAATTTTTCACCACGTTTCGTTTCTCTCGCTAAATACGCTTCTAAACGAGATTGATCTAAAGCACCTTCTAGTTTTTTACCAGACGAAGCAGCTGCAATATAAGAAGCAATTGATCCATCGTCTTCATCACCAAGAGCTAACGCGGGGGCATATGTTAAAAGCTCGTTAAGACCTTTTCCCAATAATGTTTTTTGACGAGGCAGCTTAGTAGAAGGTAACGCAGCATCTACTCTTCGACGCAGTTTTGCTTGTTCTGCTGCATACGGATCTGTTGGAATCCCTGTTCCTGTTTGGGGAGCAAGGATACCAAAATCTTCTTTAGTCTGTGCTTCAGGTTGGAATAATAACCCTTCTAATCCTGGAATTTTACTAAGCCCAGCTAATCCTGCTTCAGCTAAAAAAGGAGAAGCAGCACCTGCTAAGGCTCCAAGAACTTGTTTTTTAGGTTTCTTTTCAGCAGTGAGTCTCCGTTGTGGGGTAGGAGCAAATTGTCCTGATCTGATAGGATTAACTTTAGGCGCAGCAACAAGGTTCGCGATTCCACCACCAGCGCCAATACCGCCAAAACCGTATTTATTGCCTTCCGCCATTTTATGCTCCTAACTTACGAGACGCCATAGGGAAACGAGGATTAACCATACCGCCGCCCATCATTTTTGTAGCAGGAGTAAAGCCCATTTTACGAACAGCTTCAGGAGCTACGTTAGATAAAGACGCTAAACCTTTATTACCTTGAGGGATAGGACGGCCCCCGTCTTTCATTCCATAACTGCCGGTATAAGTACCAGCACCAGAGGTACCGTAAGGATTAGCTACATTTGCAGTACCAGAATAACCCGTACCACCAGCTAACGGCCCTGCACCTGTAAGATAATTCGCATAACCAGACATTAATTGGTTAGGCATATTATATTGCCCTACGAAATTTTGATAATTTAAATCTAATTGGGCTTGGTTTCTAGCGCGGTTCATTCCACCTATATTCATAGCGGAAGCAACATCGCCTTGACGGAACCCTTGGTTAGCACCTGCGTAACCTTGATACGCTCCAGCAGCACCGGATTGAGCACCAGATAAACCACCCGCGATTCCAGCTAAACCTTGGCCTGTACCTGTTCCCATATTATAGAAATTTTGACCTGCACCAGAACCCATACCGTATATATTTTGACCCGCTTGGCTTAATTGTCCAGCAGTGCCCATACCAAATTGTTGTCCTTGTCCAGCCATCCCAGCTTGTTGTTGAGCTGCCATTGCATCTGCGCCACGCGCTCTACCGAAATCAGCCATCGCAGCGTCTCGCGAAGAAGTATATCCTTGACTACGAATCCCTGCTAATGCTTCAGTCATACCGCGTCTATTAGCAGTATCAGATTCTTCTTGACTTAATCTAGAACGAGAGCCACCAAATGCTCCTGCACCTATTTCAGAAGCTCTACGACCAATATCTCCTTGTTGTTGCGCTTTATCCATATCGCGCATAACTTGTTGGACTACTTGATCTTCATACGGATCAGAATATCGGCTAATACTAGAAGGATCAAAATCACCTCTACTAGCTTGTAATGTTTGTCCAGCTTGATCAAGTCCTGCTAACCCGCGTTCTTCAGCTCTTGAGGCGGCTTGTACACCTCTACCTAAGAAATCTGTTCCACGGTTTATCCCTAAACGAGTATAATCTTCACCTTGTTCTTGAGCGCGTCGCATAGCCGCAGCAGCTTCAGAAGAACCACCAGCCATCGTAGCTAAACTTTCTTCAGTTAAACCCGCAGCTCTTGCCATATATGGTTGATAAGCACCAATACCTTGATCCGCGAGTTGCATTGCATATTCTTCTCTAGGAGAAAATCCTGCTATCCGGTCGCCAGTATATGTAAACGGGTTAGAATCTGCCGCTCCCATATTTTCGAATTGGCTTTGATAATACGCTTCAACTTGAGGTAATAAACCAAAACGATTTTGACCTCCTGTAAGCATATCATAGACACGCCTATCAGGAGCTTGATAACTATATGCTGTTTCTGACATGGTTATGCAACCCCGTTTTTATTAACTTTATCAAGGGCCGCGATTCCTTTATCGAAATCACCACCACCCATTCGTTTTACGCCATTATAAGACATAACGTATTCTTTATCACTAGCCCAAATAGGAACCATATCTTCTCTCGGGCCTCCAGGACCGTCGACTTCACCGCCGCTTAAAAACATTTTACGGCCTAATACAGAACCGCCGTCCTCCATACCTATACGTGGAGTATTCATTCTTGACGGTTGGAAACTAGGTGCGCGAGTAGCGCGAATAATTGGTTTTCTTTTTTCTTTCCCTACCGCTGCTTGTGTAAGGATTTTCGCAATATCTGTCCCAGAGGCTTGTAATTGTTTAGCAACAATAGGATTCTCTTCGAGATACTTTTTAAACCGCTCCATACGAGACGGCATTTCAGTTGCAATAACAGTACCGCTAGGGCTAATGCTTGGATCTCCATAACCTTCTGCGTCGACGTTACCTAATTCTGACATCGGGATATCTATATCCCCCTCTGATATCTGTACAGGGGTATTTAATGAATCCGCTTGAGGGAACCCTTGTTCTGGATAAGCCGTATTAGCAGCAGTATTTTCGAGTTCTAAAGCATCTACTACGTCTTTTGTATCTCCAGCTCCTGTTATAAAATCTTTAGCACCAGTTCCTAATGCTTTTAAAGCCTCTGCAAGACCCCCGAGAAAGGCTTCTTTAGGTTCTTGTTGTAACGGAGCATCTACGTGTTTACGGTATTCTTCGTTTAATGCATTAACTAAACGACTACCACCAATATTCCCGATACCCGTATTCGCACCGTATGTCGCGTATTTATTAAGGATATCCATAGTAATATCAGGAGATAACCCTGTTTCACCGCCCTGTTCTAAAAACTTAGCAGCGTTAGATTGAGGGTTAGTCATTGAATCTATTAAAGATTGACGTTGCTCGTCACTATAAATACTATTCATTAATTTATCACTACCGTAATATTTCCGTCATTAATTACCGAAACCGTTCCAATACTTCCAGTTGCGCTTGTCCCAGAAGTACTTGGCGTAGAAATATTTTGCCAAGAATTTCCCAAATATACTTGAAGAACCTCTTCGGTAGTATTCCAAATAATATCGCCTGTACTAAACTTTAACGTATCTCTTTGTGAAACTGGAAATTGAGGAGTCGCACTAGGGTCAAAAGCATCTAAATTGAGTTCCAATATCCTGACAAATCTGTTAAAAGTTTGCGCATCTACTACCTGTGAAAAATACGGGTTTAGTAGAGGCAATCTGCCTTTCAGCAGTTTTCCCATTATCGTCTACCGTTAGGTTGTACATCCAACCTAGTTGATCCAATAACAAATCCAACTCCTAAACGATCCCCCATCTCTGCATTATCGTCAGATTCAAAACGTACTGCTGCTTGACGACCTCTTACGCGAGTATCAATTTTAGTTGTTGTTGTTGTAAACGGAGTCGTTTGATCAGTAGTTAATGTATCTCCAGGATAGTTACGAGCTTTAAGAACAAAATTTATAGTTTGACTACTTCCTGAATCGCCCGTAAATTTAACATCTGGGATACATCTACGAATAAACTGGAAAGCTTCTCCGTCCCCTAAATCAAAATCCGCACTTTCAATATATACGTTTTCCATAGGAGAACCATCATCATCGAACCCTGTTTCATGGTTATAAATATAATTACTACCGTTATCTGTCCCTGCTGCTCTAGGTACTGCAGAAATACCTTCATCAAGCCACGCGGTTCTAGCAAGTTCACCAATAGACCAAGAGTTTTCTATATAATTATAAGAAAAATATTTATCTATTGAGTCACTTGTTTCGGAACAATAAAACCAACCAACTTCATTAAACTGCTTATTTAAAAATCCGAATACTTGAAAGACTTGGGATTCATTAAGATCATTAAACACATATGAATGAACAGTACATGGAACAGGTTGAACGGCTCCAGTATAGGTATAAACACCTTTTTTATCCATCCAAAAAACACCGTTAGGAGTATTTACCGCAGCATTAGGGCTAATTAAACTAACTCCTTCATTAACAAGGTTAAGTCCAAAAGTTAACGGAGGCCCAACAAATTGCAAACTATACATTGCAACGTCAGTCCAAATCAGTGTTTCTTGTCTAGCTCTAAGACCGCCGATAATTTGAGACCCAGCAGAACAACGTAGCGAACCTGCTGTATTAGTAGATAAAGGTTCCCATTGCAAAGGGTTCTCTTGGTCTGAAAAAGCCACTAACATCGGATCTAGTTCTTCAGATCTACTACCGCCCTCTATAGGATCAGCACCTAAAACAATAACGTGCCTATCAATATCTGAAACTAAAACTTGTAACCCAACAGTCGGAGCAAAATTTGCGCCCGCAATATCTTTAAGGGCTTTAGCTCGCTGACTGGCAGTGGAAAAATCCCAATAATAAACCCCTCCTGCCCGTACATTAGCGATTAAATCTTCGCCAAAATTATCTAGTGACCATATTCTTAACTGATTATTAGGAGCTAATGCGCTTGTAGAACCCCAAGTACCTCCTCCCCATAACCCTACACTCCAGCCAGAACCATCAACATAAACGTCTAATCCCACACTTATTTGATAAACTCCTACTGTAGAACCTCCTCCATTACCGGTATCTGAAGAATTAGCGGTAACTGTATTTCCGGAAGTATCTTTAGCAGAAATAGTAAAAGTATTTACACTAGGTACTGAAGTAATCTGATATTCTTGATTAAGAACTGCCGCAAGAATATTCCCACCTAATGAAGCGGCTCCTGAAAAAGTAACAAAATCATTTAACGACGCTCCGTGAGCCGTATCTGTAATTGTAATTACAGAAGAACCGTTAGTTGCAGCAAAAGTTACATCTCCTGCAGCAGTAGTAGAACGAATAGGTGTTATATCGTTATACGCAGCACCTTCTTGCCAATATAGTTTATTTGTTGTCCCTATCCCAAATAAACGAGTACCGTTAGTAGCTACCCAACCATGAAGTTTTCTAGCAATTCCTGAAAGGGTGTTCGGAAGATATTTTTCCCAACCTCCTATTTTTTCAGGAAGCCCCTGCCTAAAACGAACAAGATTAGAATCAAACCACCCTCCTTCGGCAGAATAATCAGTACCTTCTTTATTGATTCCAGGAGTAAATATGTATTTTTGAAGGGGCATTATCTGTATTCACCTGTGCGAATCATTTCAGTTACCTCTATGGCACGGTTGCCTACTTGTGTAGCCCACTTGCTGTCCATGAATTCGTCAGCGGCAACGTCAAACTGCTCACGGGACATAGCCTCAAGCGCCTTAACAAAGCCACGCAAGCGAGTCTGTCCGAGGTTAAAGGAGATATCTACCAAGGCATCTTGACGCGCTTCGTTCATTGCAGGGAACCAAAAGTATGAATCGGTAAGCTCTTCTCGTACCCGCTTGATGTCGTTGTTTAACAGGTAGTTAATCTCATCGTCAGATAAACCTAACCCAGATTCTGCGATATTCCTGCCCACACCAATTGTTTCATACCCAGCCGAGCATATATAAACTTTAGACCGCACACCTTCGTGGCGTTTAAGCATCTTAACTAGATTACTCATTACTTCTCCCTAGCTACGGAGTTGACCTTCTCGTAACTTCTCATTGCGCCCAAACCTAACATTCCCATCATAACCGGAACAAGCAAAGTTGTATCTATTTCGGGGAGGTCTACCCAGATGCCTAGTATGTTGGCAATAATCGTGTTGTAAAGTAAGCCCAGCGAACACACCCACCCGATACTGGGCCTCCAGCCAGCAACAAATAACGACTTATGTGCAGCTTCGGCCTTGTTTACGTCTAGCTGGCCCTTCATAAGCTCTTGGGCATGTCGCTCTGACATCGTAGCAATCTCATGCGCCAATGCGTTTTTCTGATCCTTGTCCTCGATGAACTTATCAAGTAGCCCTGTAACCGGCCCTACTAATGATGCGACGATACTCATAAAGAATCACCGTTTCGGATGTAGATGATATCAAGACCAGCAGACACGGATATGTCGGCACCCGCAGAATCCCCGATACAGCGAACTTCTATATCTGTTTTTTCTTCAAACTTCAGAGGAATACTGTAAGTCTGATGTATCACGCCATTATCAATAACGTGCTTATCTTTAGTTTGAAATACTTCGCCAAAAGGTCGCGCCACCAAGTAGACGTTGGCGTATTTGTTGTTTTGTGCTGTAGCGGCAGTAATATCTTTTTGAAATAAGTAGGCTGTATGGTCTGCTGGGACTGTCCACAATGCCATAAGCGTTTGGTTGTCACCGATAGCAATCGTTGCGTACTTGTCGGCAGGAACACCAGATGTCACAGTGCCATCGCCCGCGTAGATAACACCTGCATTCTGCCCACCAGATCCAGCGGTATTAACCACCATACGGTTGATGCGGATGTACGTTTTGGCTGTGTTGACAGGGGTTTGCCCGTTCAGTGTTACCGTTTCGCTTATTTCCGCGTAATCCGCATCTAGCCCAGACAAGGTAACGGTACGCGCACCAGTTCCTGCGGACGTATCGTTTGCAGAAGAACTAGATACCTTGAGCACCGTTGCAGTTTCGATGTAGCCATACAGTCCGCCTTCGGCCCATACGGTTTCTAAGCTGTCATCAATATCTGGGTTAAAGCCAAACTTAAAGATTGCGTAATGCCATCCAATTTGACCGCGCTTTACTTGTAGTTCAAACGGTTCTGTAGTACCTACGCGGCTTATTGATGATATTTGTTTAGCCATTGTTTAATCCCAAGTCTTCATGTTAGACCGTATCTTTTTAGGGATACAGTAAGCACTGATGTTGTTCTGATTACGCCTTCGCTTGTCTATCGTAACTGCACCAGATTCAACGTAGTACGCAAACTGATTGCAGCGGGTCACATCTCGAAAGTAGAACTCTTCCTTTAAAGGTTCCCCGTCGATTATGACTATAAGTAAAAACGCCATAATCATCGGTTGGTTAGCCACGCTAATAAGCCGCCAACAGTGGCTGGAACCAGCACTAGAACGACCATAAAGACCAGAGCGTACTGCGTCATTTGTGCCCTAAACTTTCGTTTTGCAACTATTGCCCTAGCCAACTCATCTTGTTTGGCTTTTCTAGCGTTTGCCATCTCTTGCATACATTGTTGGTAGAGATGTCCGTTACCGCTTATGGTGAATATGTCTTTCACCTCTTGCATGGTATCTGCAATCTGCTTTCTAGCCAGCGCAGCTTTAATGGCATCAGCTTCAGATAACTTGCCTGTATTCTGCGCTCTGGCTAATTCTACCTCTGCGCCGCCGAGCTTGCCGAGAAAGGTTCCTATGGTGCTTAAATCGTCCGCTGTTCCTGCTACTTGTTTGATTGCATTTGAGGCCATATTGACCCCAGCAACTATCGCGGAGATTTCAGCAATCATTTTCTACCCCATAGATAACAATATCGGTATCAATACCGACCCTAAAACAATAACGTATAACCCGTAAATCAACTTCTCTAACTTGTCGAAGTTCTTAGCTCCAGACTCCAAACGCTTTTCAATATTCTCGTACCTTACCGCGCATTCTCTTTCGTGTGCGCCAATCTCAGCTAGAGCATCTTTTACCGTAGGTCGCTGCGCCGCCATTATTCCTTGGCCTTACCGATGTTTAAAGCCAGAGCCTCAACTACGGGATATATCCATTTGGCGAAGAAAGCATCGTCTTTGGGTGTAGGTGTAGCAGCACAAATGGCACTGGCAATTACCGACAACGTAGTCAGCGTCGTTACGATTTCAATTAATTCCATTAGTTTACAACCTCGCCTTCAACTTCTTCGACAGGCTGAACCGATTCAACAATAGCCTTGGTATAGGCTTGTAGTAAAACTTCGCGCTCACTAATCTGCATTTGTAATCGACCTATTTCTTGGCGCAACTCGTTTACACGAGCAACGTGCATTTGCGTCTCTACCGCAAGTTCTGACAAGTTATGCTCTTCTTCGTTGATTGTTACTGTTTGTTCTTCACTCATGATGCTGTATATCCATTTCCTGCTGTAATAGCTGCATTAACTGCGGTCATATCTTCACTGCCCCAATCATCTTTAGCAACCATAAGCTCTAGGTGTTGGGTGTTACGGTCTACACAGGCTTGACGGTCTTCTGCTGACTCATCCGCCATAGACTCCCCTGCAATAACTGCGGTGATTAGGTCTACGCTGTCACCCATTGCTGAGTAGTCTTGTGCGATTTGATCTGTTTCTCTAGTCATTGTTTATGCCTCTAGTGCCGCTATGCGGTCTGTTAGTGATTCAATTAAGGTTTGTTGTTCTTGGATAGCTGCTGTAAGAACAGGGATTAATTTGGCTAAGTCTACAGTTTGCGGAACTATACCGTTTTGATCTACTGCATCTTTTTCACCATTTGCCGCTAATGGGACAACCTCTTGCAACTCATGCGCTATGAAGCCTTCCATTGTGGTGTCAGGATCAGCAATATAGTTGAAGCGTTTAGGCTGAAGCTGTTTTACGATCTCAATCCCATCATCAACTGGTACGACATTTTCTTTTAGACGATAGTCTGATGATGTATCATAGAACGTTGTTGAACCGCTTGTTCTAATAGCACCAACAAGGCCATTGGTGTTATAAAATCTCTGACGGTAAGTGTTAATGCTTGAATTTGAACGGCTATCTAGCATCTGTCTGCCGTCATTATCATTCAATGCAAGACCGATAGTGCCGCCCGAAATATCAGTTGAACCATCACTAGTCCCAAATGCAATTTGACCGGTTGTGACTATGGTAAGCCGAGGATTACCATCACCATCTGACAAGACGATGTTGTTGCTTGAGGTGGTGATGTCTAGGCCGCCGCCACTTCCACTAAAGCGCCCAATAATGGTGTTACTGCTTCCGCCCGTGATTAAATAACCCGCATCATCGCCAATAAATGTATTGCGATTTGCTGTGGTAATACCGCTACCAGCGCCCCTACCAACGCCAATGTTTTCGTATCCCGTTGTGACTGCCCCAAGAGCATTTGCGCCAACTGCTACGTTTTCAGTGCCTGTGGTGTTTGCGACTAAAGCATTATGACCCACGCCAGTGTTGTTAGACGCTGTAGTGTTTGCGGCTAAAACAGCCGTACCAAGTCCCGTGTTATTTGAACCCTCCGTGTTTGAGTCTAAAGTATTCACACCCACAGCAACATTTTCAGCGCCCGTAGTATTGGCAGTTAGTGCAATACTGCCAACCGCAGTATTGAAAGAGGCGGTGGTGTTAGCAGCTAAAGCTAAATAACCAACGGCGGTATTATAACCCGCTGTAGTTTGGGCGGCTAGAGAACTCAAACCGATAGCTACGCTGGCGTATCCAGTCGTATTATTGATCATAGAACCCCAACCCATTGCTGTGTTTCCACCGGCTGTGGTGGATGTACTTAATGCAGCATACCCAACAGCGGTGTTTTCATTTCCTGTGCTATTAGCATCTAAAGCTAAAGAACCCACAGCTACGTTTTGAGTGCCTGTGGTGTTTGCGTTTAAAGCTAACAAACCAACTGCGGTGTTGTTAGATGCTGTTGTGTTTGCTGCTAATGCACCAGAACCTATTGAAGTATTACTAGCACCAGTGGTATTTACTAATAAAGAATTTGTACCAACGGCTGTGTTGTTAGATGCTGTTGTGTTTGCGCCTAAAGCACTTGTACCCACAGCAGTATTGCTTTCGCCTGTAGTAATCTGATCCCCTGTTTCTGCCCCAACTAAGGTGTTGTTTTGGCCTGTGGTGATTAATCTACCCGCTTGAAAGCCAAGGGCCGTATTACCAGTGACAGTCAGTGAAGTAAAGTTTTGAGAAGCTAACGCCTCCTGTCCGACCGCTGTGCTTCTCTCACCCTTCGTATCTGATGATAAAGCACCAAAACCCACGATTGTGTTGTAATTTGAGGTATTAAGAACATCACCTGCAAGACCACCTATGAGTGTATTCTGGATGCCTGTGGTTACTGCAAAACCTGCTTCTGCTCCCACCGCTACATTATAAGAGTCAGTGGCTGAAGTAAAATTTTGAGAAGTTAACGCAAGAGTACCTATTGCTGTAGACTGACTTCCTTGAGTGTCGGAACTTAAAGCACCACTACCTATAGCTACGTTAGAATCTGCATCATTTAAGGCATCAC